>Ga0208014_1000020_pt1 | contig 133528 bp, 134 predicted proteins | sample 25_taG_FD_184099 | JGI IMG/M metagenome (GOLD analysis project Ga0208014, IMG submission 184099) | Marine viral communities from Cariaco Basin, Caribbean Sea - 25_WHOI_OMZ (SPAdes) (version 2) | ecosystem: Environmental > Aquatic > Marine > Oceanic | place: Caribbean Sea: Cariaco Basin...
AATTAAACGTAGTCGCAACACTCGCTAAGCCTGGCTCAGAGGGCTTAGCGAGTGTTGCGACCGCGCGAAAACTAGCCATTCTGGCGATTTTCCATGTTATTCCCGGCACCTTTCTCGGCTGTGAAGCCCGTGACCAAAATCATGGCCACGCTCAGGAGGATGAACACGTCGGCAAGGTTGAACGCCGGCCAATGCCAAGATTGCCAATGGAAATCCAGGTAATCGACAACGTAGCCTCGGAAAACTCGGTCGATGACATTTCCGAATGCACCGCCAAGTACCATCGCATAGGCCAGGGCTTCTGTTCGCTTATGGCTGTCCCGCATCAATTTGACCAGAACAGCCGAGACGACAACGGCTATCGCAATAAAAAAATATCGCTGCCAGCCCCCGCCATCGGCGAAGAGACTAAAGGCAGCGCCTTTATTCCATACGTGCACCCAATTAAAGAAAGGAGTGATCTCAACCGATTGCCCGTAAGCCATGGATTGCTGGACGAGCCATTTAATAAGCTGGTCGGCCAGCGCTACCAGTGTGGAAAAGCCGAGAAAGATAAACGTAGAAAAACTAGCACGGTGTTCAGACATCGAATTATCCTTTTAGTGCAAGGATGCGCTTGGCACCAATGAATACAATGCCTCCCACAACGCCGCCAATAACCAGATCCGGATAGTTTGAACCGGTCCAGGCAACAAGAAGCCCCGCAAGGATAACTCCCAGATTGATAACCACATCATTGGCCGAAAAGATCCAGCTGGCTTTCATGTGAGCACCGCCTTCACGGTGTTTTGCGATCAGAAGAAGGCAGCTGATGTTGGCAACGAGAGCAACAGAGGCGACGGTCATCATCATTGACGACTGGGGATCACTGCCGAACAGAAAACGCCTGCCAACCTCAACCAGTACACCGACGGCAAGGATAAGCTGGAGGATGCCTGCCACATGGGCCGCTCTGACCTGCATTTTGATGCCGTGCCCAACGGCGTAAAGTGCGAGACCGTAGACGGCGGCATCGGCAAGCATGTCTAGCGAGTCTGCAATCAGGCCAGCGGACTGGGCGATCAGGCCCATCGTCATCTCGACCAGAAACATCAGGCCGTTGATTGCCAGCAGTATCCATAAAGTGCCGGATTCTTCGCTTTCGTTGGCCTTAGAAGATTCAGCCGCTCTGACGGATTCAGCGCTGGCGTCTTCTGTCCGCTGCAAGGAAGCACCCAGGCCCAGGTTTTCCAGTTTGCTGGTAATAGGACCGGTTTCTCCATGGTGGATAATTTCCAATGTACGACCCGATAAATCGAATGACAGCGACTGAATGTTTTCAACGCCAGTCAGTGCCATTCGAATCATTCGCTCTTCCGAGGGACAATCCATTTTTGGTATTTTGTAGGTGCTTAGCTGGCTACCTGTTTCGGCGGTGGCGCGTCCCTGAAACTTGTCATCTACGACAGAGTCTTCACTACCACACTGCCCATTGCAGGGTTTGCTCATTTTCTCGGCTCCGGTTTTCGTACAAATGATGCAATTTAAAACCCTGTAGCCACTACAGGGTCAATAACTAATCTACACTAGTAGTCGTCAAAATCGGCGTTTGTCTGGATAAAGATCTACAATGATAAGTGCGATGATGTGGACGTCTAATTTTATTTCGAGGGTAAACTTTATGATTTCATTTAAAGGACTTACAGCAACCGCTGCGTTGTTGGTTTTTCCTGCATTCGTGCTAGCGCATGGTGATCAAGGCTCATGGCAAGGGCATGGTCCTGGCATGATGATGGATCAGGAGCAAATGCAACAGATGCACCAGAACTGGTCTCACATGAACCAGCTGATGCAACGCATTCCTGATGAAGCTTCACCGCAAGAACGGCAACGATTGATGCGAGAACACAGGGAGGCGATGCAAGAGCAAATGGGTTTTATGCATCACGGTATGATGGGCCCCGGCATGATGCGTGGACAAAACGGCATGATGGGAGGTCAGCACATGATGAACGGCGGCGGTAAATCAAAGAATGGTGGTAGTCTGTCTAACGAGCAACAAATTCAGATGATGCAGGAGCGCATGGATCAAATGCAGCTGATGATGGAGCAAATGCTGCAATACCAGCAAAATCTAAAGGTAGAGTGATCGAGAAGCCTTCAAATACTTTTACTTAACAGACGCGTAGTAACTGGCGAGTTTGATAGGCTGAAGTTTGTGAAAACGGCGCAGTAGCTGGGTTTCGGTCTCAACGAAATCCCTGGCCTTTTACGGCTGGAAGATGGCGCTCTGGGCACCACTTCGAATGTTCGCTTTGCGACCATTGCACACTTTTATGCGTCCCCGGGGAAGTTATCTGTATCTGTGCTCTCACTCGATCACATCGCTGGTCGTGAAATACCTCGGGTGAATCGCCGCTTGCGGCGAGAGGGCAGAGCCCTTGGTGCACGTGCTCCTATTTTTACACAACAAGTTACACACCGTGTAAAAATGAAAAATGCCCCACAAGCCTTTGCTCATGGGGCAGTCACTCACTCACCGACAGGAGTACACAAAATTCACTATATACTCCCGGAGCGGGCCTTTTTAACTCTATCCAGGGTTTCAGTTGCGGGCGACCGATGCACACTCGGAACGACTGGCATCAACCCGGCAGCGGATTGCCTTCATCAGCTTGATCGCGCGCTCGTCATACACGCCATCCTCCAGCAGTGACAATCGCACCTTGCGCAGCATCTTGTCGTATTCTGCGGTGTCTTCCTGTGGCAGGTGCATCCAGACATCCTTGGGGATCTCGGCCTCAGCCTGGGCGATGATGTCGTAGGCCTCATCAATGCGCTTGATCGCCAGGTCCCGGACCATCTGACCGGCGGAATCGGGGAAACTGTCACGGTGAATGATCACCTGGAAATTCATATAGCCCAGGGCGTATTTCACCACCGCACCATTAGGCTCCACGCCCTTGTAGAGTTCGAGTGGGGTATAGGCAACCGCCGGAGCGTAGGCCAGATCGACACTGCCGTTGTTGAATTTGCCGGCAAAGTTGGCCGAGTTCGAACCCACCACCGACGCGCCGACGTGTCGGACCATGCGAACGGAAGCCTCATCGTAATCCAGCGTCGCTATCCGCTTGCCCTGCAGCTTCTCAACCGAATCAATACTACGGTCACGGGTGTGCAGATAAATGGCACCACCCGGGAACACACCCGCCACCTCATAGGGGCCGTCGATCAGAAACGGCCGGGCCTTGGGCTGGCTCAGGGTGTTGTACAGCAGCCGCATTTCCTCTTCGCCGGGCACGGCGCCCATGGCTTCAAGGCTACCGGTGAACTTGTTGAACTCACGGGCGCGAGTACCGGTGAGCAGGACGGCATCGCACTGCCCCGCCTTGAAATCTTCGGCAGCAACTTTCTCGTCAGTGTAGGCACGAAGATCCAGCTTGATACCGTTTTTCAGGGCAACCGGCTGGAAGGTTTTGGTGATGGCGAACAACGGGCCATTGGCACCCACGGGATCGAAAACACAGAAACTTCGCTCCAGAATCTCGCCCTGGGCCTGGGCGAAACCCAGTGAAGGAAACGCCAGACTGGCACAGAGGGCGGCCACCACGGCCACCCTCTGGGAGATGTTTATTGGTTTCACGGGATGACTCCTGATTGTTATTGTCGGGCGCCGGTCTCTATCAATGTACCGGCCAGGCCACACTTTCCTTGATCGACCCTAGGTCGATGGCAACAAGAATACGTTGGCACCGGTGCCTGCCATCAAGGGTTTTTCAGCAAAGGAAGGAGATTCTGTGATGGTGTCGACAGAGGTACCGCAACCTCTGCCGCACTTTGCGCCCGCAGGCGCGGATCAGGCCGCCGGATATTCCCAGGCTTTACGACCCCCAGCAAGAGTTAGCCGGACAACACCCGGCAATTCCCGGTCGGTTACCGGTGCGTGACGGCCAGCCGAGACCAGGGTCCGGGCCCCCGGCGCCCAGAAGGCGTCCGGATCAAACAGGCACAGATCGGCAGGCTCGCCCTCTGCAAGGCGGGCGGTACGTCCGAGCACCGAGGCCGGGCCCGTGGTCAGGGCACGGATCAGGTCAGACAAAGCCAGCTCGTTCATCTCCACCAGCTCCAGGCCAAGAGACAAAACACTCTCGATGCTGGACAGTCCTGCTTCGGTGGCTGCCATGGGCGCCTGCTTGGCGGCGGTATCATGGGGCTGATGCTGGCTGACGATGGCATCAATGACACCTTCCCGGACACCGGCAATCAGGGCCTTGCGATCGCTCTCGCCTCGTAGTGGTGGCCGGACATGGAAACGACTGTCGAACCCTGCCAGGGCGTCTTCGGTGAACACCAGCTGGTGCATGGCCACATCGGCGGTTACCGCAATACCGCGGCTACGGGCATCGGCCAGCATTTCAACACTGCGACCGCAGGACAACTGGCTCAGGTGCAAACGAACCCCGGTTTCCTCCGCCAGCAACAGCATCTCCATCACCGCCGCGGTTTCCGCCACTTCCGGAATCCCGAGCAGGCCCAGCCGCGAAGTCACCAGACCGTCGTGGGCGTAGCCGTCGGCGGCCAGGGCCTGGTTCTCGGGGCTGAACATCACCGTTAAACCAAAGGTCTGGGCGTAGGCCATGCACCGGCGCAAAATGCGGGCATTGCGCACGCCCCGGGAGCCATTACCCACGGCGACACAGCCCGCTAAGGCCAGGCCTGCCATATCGCTGAGCAGATCGCCCTCAAGGCCCCGGGTGATGGCACCAATGGGCAAAACCCGGATTGGCGAGCGGCTGGCAGCGCCATCACGGATCAGGTGGGTGACAGCACTGGAATCGTTCACCGGTGACGTCTCCGGTGAGGCGCACACCGTGGTAAAACCGCCATGGGCCGCTGCGAGGGTTTCCGAGGCAATGTTACCTTTCTGGCCATTGCCCGGTTCACGGAGGTTACAGCACAGATCCACAAACCCCGGCGCAATGACACTGTTTTCCGCGCTGATGGTCTCATCGACCGATTCCCGGGCGGCGGCTTCGCCGACGGCGGCAATGCGGCCATCCCGAATCAGCAGTGCGGTATTTTCCTGCTCTGCGCCCTGACCATCGAACAGTCGGCCTCCGGTGATTTTCAGACTGCTTCCGGATGTGTTGACACCACTCATGCCTGGCCCCTCTCACTCAGTTTCTGCTGGCGTTCTGCCACCTGCCCCCCCATGGCCATGGACATGACCGCCATGCGAATGGCGATGCCATTGGTGACCTGGTTCAGAATCACCGATTGCGGCCCGTCGGCCACCGCCGATTCGATTTCAACGCCGCGGTTGATGGGCCCCGGGTGCATAACAATGCACTCCGGATGGGCCAACGCCAGTTTCTGCTGGTTCAGGCCGTAAAGCCGGTAGAACTCACGCTCGCTCGGCAGCAAGGCCCCTTCCATACGCTCTTTCTGGAGTCGTAGCATGATGACCACATCCAGATCCTTCATCCCCCGGGCCATATCGTATTCCACAGTGCAACCCAGGCTTTCCACATCTTTGGGAAGCAGGGTACCCGGGGCTATGACGCGCACTTCCTCGGCACCCAGTTCGTTCAGGGCCCGGATCTGGGAGCGGGCTACCCGTGAATGCAGCACATCACCCACGATGGCCACTTTCAGGCCCTCAAAGCCGCCCTTATGCTGGCGGATGGTGAGCATATCCAGCATGGCCTGGGTCGGGTGCGCATGACGGCCGTCACCCGCGTTGATAATGGCCACCCCCGGGGTCACGCTCTCGGCAATGAAATGCGGCGCACCACTTTGGGAGTGACGGACCACGAACATGTCGCTGGCCATGGCTTCGAGGTTGAGCAGGGTGTCCGACAGGGATTCGCCCTTGGAGGTGGCGGAAGTACTGATGTCCAGGTTAAGCACATCCGCAGACAGTCGCTTGGCCGCCAGCTCGAAGGTGCTACGGGTGCGGGTACTGGACTCGAAAAACAGGTTTACCACGGTCCTGCCCCGGAGCAACGGCACTTTCTTGATGGTGCGTTCACCCACCTCGATGAAGGAATCAGCCGTATCCAGAATGTCGGTCAGCAGGGCGCGGTCAAGGCCGTCGAGGGTAAGAAAGTGCCGCAACTGACCATCCCGGGTCAGCTGCAAGTGGTGCGGGGAAGCGTCGTTCGCGGTCATGGGTCGCCTGTTATCTGATTCGGAGGTTTATTGTCCGGCTTCCTGAAGCTCGATGCGGAGCGGATCGGGGCCACGGAGCTTGACGCGCTGATTGGATTCCAGCGCCATCGTCCTGCCAGCCACGTCAGGCTGGATGGGCAGCTCCCGGGCGCCGAGGTCAATCAGGGTGGCCAGTATGATACTGGCTGGGCGGCCATAATCGAAGATCTCATTCATGGCGGCCCGGATGGTCCGGCCGCTCATGATGACATCGTCAATCAGGATGATATCCCGACCTTCGGTATCGAAGGGCAGGCTGGAAGGCTTGACCCTCGGATTCAGGCCGATGCGGCTGAAATCATCGCGGTAGAAGGAGATATCCAGTTCGCCGAACGGCTCTTCAATACCCAGACGCTTGCGGAGCACATCCGCCAGCCAGACACCACCGGTCCGGATTCCAATCAACGCAGGGGCGTCAATGCCCCGTTGTTCAAGAACCTGACGCAACCCGGTTTCCATTTGATCCAGTAGCTGGTCGATATCAAGCAATGCGGTCATTACGTCCTCGCTGTCTGTATAAGCCGGAGACTGTGGATACGTTCATTCACCGGCACGGTTGCCCTGCAGGCCAAACCAGGTTTCCAGGATCAGAACCGCGGCCCGGTCGTCGACGCCGTGGCGGCCAAAGTCACGGCTTCCACCCGCCGCAAGCACCTCGCCCTTGGCCTGAAAACTGGTCAGGCGCTCATCCACCATTTCAACCGGTACGTGGTAACGGCCGTGGAGCCGCTTGCCGAATTTTCGTGCCCGGGCACACATGTCGTTCTCGGTATCGTCCATATTCAGTGGCAAACCAACCACCACCAGATCGGGACGCCACTCCTGCAGCAACGCTTCGATCTTCTGCCAGTCCGGAATACCATCACGGGCCGGGATCAACGCCACCGGCTGTCCGCTGCCCAACATCTCCTGACCGGTGGCGACACCAATCCGGCGGGTTCCGAAATCAAACGCCATCACCCGGCGGTTCCCGGCCTCAGGCATGGCCGATCGATTCGCTGAGCTGGTTAATATCGACACCGATCAGCTGGAGTACCGCTTTGTAGCGTTCTTCCCAGGGGGTGCGGAACAGGATATCCGTGTTAGCAGGACAGGTGAGCCAGGCGTTGCTGCCCAGCTCTTCTTCCAGCTGACCCTCACCCCAGCCGGAATAGCCAAGCGCAACCAGGTACTCTTCCGGCCCTTCAGCGCGGCCAATACCCGCCAGTACATCCCGGGAGGTGGTCAGCAGAACCTCTTCGGTCACCTTCGCCGTGTTCTGCCAGGTGGTTCCGGGCGGATGCAGGACGAAGCCCCGTTCGGGCTGAACCGGGCCACCGCTGAAAACCGGCAGATCCAGCTCACCGCCGGGCAGATCCAGCTGCTCCAGAATCTCGCCCAGATGGATGTCCAGCGGGTGATTGATCGTCAGCCCCAGAGCACCGTCGTCGGAATGTTCACAAAGATAGACCACGGCACCATGGAAACGCGGGTCGGCAAGGTAGGGTGAAGCCACCAGGAAATGGTGCCGCAAGCTGTGGGGAGAGTGTTTTGATGCTGTCATCCGGATGTCAGCCCCCGACGCTGGAAGGACCAGGTACGTATGATTTCAAGTTCGTCCACCTCTTGCCGCATCTCCTCCGGGAACGGGGCGAAGGGTGCCGCCATTCTGACAATCCGGATGGCGGCGTCGTCCAGAACCGTGCTGCCGGAGGATTGCAGAATCGCCACTTCTTTGATGGTGCCGTCTTTCTTCAGCGACACCAGCAGCCTCAGTGTGCCATAGATTCCGGCCCGGCGCGCCTCGGTCGGGTAGTTGATGTTGCCGACCCGCGTCACCTTGGAGACCCAGTTCTGGACGTACCAGGCGTTGGTCGATTTGAGGGTGGACGCGGCGGTAACACGCATCACCCTCGGCTTGCGGGCATAGGCCCGCTGCTGGGCGTCAAAACGGGCCTCCAGGCTGGCGATCTCGAGACTGCGCTCCATCAGACTCTTTTTCTTGCGAACCGGCAGCGGCTCTTCTTCCGGTTTCGTCTGTTCCTCCGGCTCCTGCACCGTCCGGCTGGCCGGGCTTTCAGTCTGCACCACCGTTTTCTCCTGGCGTGGCTGGGGCTCGGCCTGGGCAGGCGGTTCCGGCTGAACCTGCGCCACTTCCGGCTGGCTGACTTCGGCGGGCTGAGGCGTGGTCATTTCCTGAACCTCCTCCTCAGTACCGCTGCCCTGCTGACTGGTCTGAGCCAGAAAGTCCGCTTTGTCCGGTGCTTTCTCGTCGTCAAACTGCGACAGCGTGATCTCCATGGTCTGGGCAGACGACCGGGGTGGTTCAGGCGCAAAGCTGATGCCCAGCACAACAATGGCGTGCACCGCCAGTGCCATAAAAAGGGTGAAGGAAAACCGGTCGAAGTCGCTTACCTGAACTGCCATTCCTGATACGGATCCTGTCGTTAAGCCGTCACCGGATTATGCCTGGCCCAGGCGCTTTGCAATGGCTTCCATCAATAGGCCACCAATATCGATTCCAAAGGCCGCATCAAGTTCCCGGATACAGGTCGGGCTGGTGACATTGATCTCGGTCAGATAATCACCGATCACATCCAGGCCGACAAAAATGAGGCCTTTCTCTTTAATCACCGGCGCAACGCGCTCGCAGATCTCCCGATCCCGGGCGGTCAGCTCCCGACCCTCACCGCGGCCACCAGCGGCAAGATTGCCCCGATTCTCGCCGTGGGACGGGATTCGCGCAAGGGCGTAGGGCACCGGCTCACCGTCGATCAACAGGATGCGCTTGTCGCCATCGCTGATTTCAGGAATGTATTTCTGGGCCATGGCCTGGTGGGTGCCATAGTTGGTCAGGGTTTCAATGATCACGCCGAGATTGAAGTCATTTTCCCGGATCCGGAAGATGGAGTGCCCTCCCATGCCATCCACCGGCTTCATAATGACATCGCCATGTTCGGCGTAAAACTTCCGGAACCGGCTCGCCGACCGGCTGACCAGCAGTGGCGGTGTCAGATCCTCAAACTGGGCAGCAAAAAGCTTTTCGTTGCAGTCACGCAGCGTGGCGGGAGGATTGACCACCAGGGCGCCCTGCTGCTCGGCCGCCTCCAGAATATGGGTGGCCATCATGAACTCCCGGTCTACCGGCGGATCCTTGCGCATCAGGATGACATCAAGGTCGCCCAGCGCCCGGTCCTGGCTGGGGCCGAAGCTGAACCAGTTCTCGGGATCCATATGCACGGTCAGGTCCCGGGTATGGGCCATGGCCCGGCCGCCTTCGAGATACATGTCCGGCAGCTCGATGTACTCGATTTCCCAGCCACGTTTCTGGGCAGCCAGCAACATGGCCAGGGAACTGTCCTTCTTGAAGTGGATAGCTTCAATCGGATCCATCACGATTCCGAGTCTGACGGTCATAGGCTCTCTTGCGCTCCTGAGGGTTAAAAACACGAACCGGTCTGCAGAGTGCTCCGGGCATTAAGTGCTATGCTGTGAAATCAGATGGTATTGTACCCGAGCTGCGAATGCATCCGGAGAAATCCTCAGTCAGTTACGTGACGTTGCGGGCAGAAGTACATTTGGTCACAAACTAATACTTTTTATCCGGCCATTGATAATCTATAAATGAGCGGGGTTTATAGAACAACCTTAAGGTTTGTGTTAAAACCCCCGTTTTAAAATAATGACAGTCGCTGAGCGCAAGGCAGTTGGACAATGGATGACAACTTCGAGAACTTGAAGATCATGGTGATCGACGACAGTAAGACCATCCGTCGCACCGCAGAAACCCTTCTGAAAAAGGTTGGCTGTGAGGTCATCACCGCGACTGACGGCTTTGACGCTCTTGCCAAGATTGCCGATTCCCAGCCGGACATCATTTTTGTTGATATCATGATGCCCCGCCTGGACGGCTACCAGACCTGCGCACTTATCAAGAATAATTCCTCCTTCAAAAAGACGCCGGTTATCATGCTCTCCAGCAAGGACGGGCTGTTCGACAAGGCCAAAGGCCGGATCGTCGGCTCGGACCAGTATCTGACCAAACCGTTCAGTAAGGATGAGCTGCTCAATACCATCCGCCAGTATGTTCCACAGGCGGAACAGTAAACCTGCTGACCCCAAGAACCATCGAGGAAACCATGGCCCGCATTCTTATTGTTGACGATTCCCCTACCGAGGTTAAGAAGATTTCCACCATTCTGGAAAAGCATCAGCACGAAGTCCTGACTGCCGATAATGGCGCAGACGGCGTGGCCAAGGCCCGTGCTGAAACCCCGGATCTGGTGCTGATGGATGTGGTCATGCCCGGCCTTAATGGATTCCAGGCAACCCGCCAGCTGACTCGCGCACCGGAAACCGCCTCCATCCCGGTGGTGATTGTAACCACCAAAGATCAGGAAACTGATCGCGTATGGGGCACCCGCCAGGGCGCCAAGGGTTATCTGGTCAAGCCGGTTAACGAAGACGATCTGATCAAAACAATCAACAGTCTGATTGCCTGATCCCCAACCGTGGAGTACGCATGTCCGCCCAGGCCGCCCCTTTCGCCGTTCTGACGGATATCGCCCAGCGCAGCCGATCCATGGCCGCCGGCCTGCCGGAGCAACAGGAAGCCGTTGAGCTGTGGAACGGTATCGGCTTCGTTCTCGCAGGTGAGCGCTACGTAGCCCCGATGGGTGAAGTCACCGAAATCCTCCACGTCCCCCGGTTTACGCACATTCCGGGGGTTCGCCCCTTTCTGCTCGGAGCCGCCAACGTTCGTGGCCGCCTCCTGCCTCTTGTCGATCTCGCCGGTTTTTTTGATATTCCCCGCTCCTCCCGGAGCCAACGGGAACGCCGGGTGCTGGTGGTTGAACAAGGGGACGTTTTCAGCGGGCTCGTGGTCGATAGCGTACTGGGCATGCAGTACTTCGCCACAGACAGTTTCAAGGATGCGCCGGAAGGCGTGCCTGAAAACGTTCGGCCGTTTGTCGCAGGCGGTTACGAACGCAACGAGGAAGTCTGGAAAGTGTTTTCGGCCGTCGACCTGCTCGAGGACGAACGCTTCCTGGACGTCGCACAGTGGTAAGGGTGGTGACAATGGCAGGAACATCACCCTGACCGCCTGATACCCGAAAAAACAAACTTGCCAATTTATTGAAGAGGCCGGGAGCCAGAAAATGAAGAACAGAGCCGGAAGACTCAGTATGGGACAGGGAGGCAACAAGCTGGTTGCTGGCCTGATTGCCGCACTGATCGCACTCACTGTCCTGCTCGTTGTGGTGCTGTTCATTATCAACAAAAACAGCCAGAACGATCAGCAATATATCGCCAACACCGCCGAGTTGAGGGTGCTTTCGCAGCAGATTGCGAAAAACGCGACCGAGGCTGCCGGCGGTACCGCCGAAGCGTTCAACCAGCTGCGCCGCTCCCGTGACGAATTCCAGCAGCTCTGGACCAACATAACCGAGGGTAACCCGGAGACCGGCCTGCCGCCGAGTGAACTGGCGCAGCAGAGCGGTGTACAGGAAAACTGGAATACCGTTCGGGAAAACGCTGACAGCATCCTCTCCACCCAGGACGCGGTTCTCGGCCTGCACGAGGTTGCCCAGACCCTGAACGAAACCATTCCCCAGCTGCAAGTGGAGTACGATGACATCGTACAGATCCTGCTGGACAACAACGCACCCGCCGAACAGATCGCCCTGGCCCAGCGTCAGTCCCTGCTCGCGGAGCGTATCGTTCGCTCTGTAAACAACGTACTGTCCGGTGACGAAGACGCGGTTATCGCCGCCGACCGTTTCGGCCGTGACGCCAGCCTGTTTGGCCGGGTACTCGAGGGTCAGCTCAATGGCAACGAAGCCATGGGCATCTCCCGGGTAACCGATGAAGACGCAATCTACGGCCTGGAAGCCGTTGCCGAACTGTTCGAATTCGTGTCCCAGAACGTCGACGCCATCCTTGAAGCCTCTCCCGACCTCTTCAAGGTACGCACCGCCGCCAGTGACATTTTCCAGAATTCCGAAGTCCTGCTTTCCGAGCTTTCCGTACTGGCGGAAAACTTCCGCAACCAATCCGGCTCCCGTCTGATCAGCCCGACCCTGGCCTTTGCCATTCTGGCCGCCATGGTCGCGATTGTTGTGTTCATCGGTCTGGCCCTGTACCGGGAAGCCCAGGCCCGACTGGCTACTACGCAAGAGCAGAACGAGCAGAACCAGAACGCGATCCTGCGACTGCTGGACGAACTGGCCGACCTGGCTGATGGTGACCTGACCACGGAGGCCACGGTAACCGAGGACTTCACCGGTGCCATCGCCGACTCCATCAACTACGCGATCGACCAGATGCGCGGACTGGTACAGGCGATTCGTGGAACTGCCGTACGGGTAGCGTCAGCCGCCCAGGAAACCCAGGCCACGGCCATGCACCTTGCTGATGCTTCCGAGCACCAGGCCCAGGAAATTGCCGGCGCCTCCGCCGCGGTGAACGAGATGGCGGTGTCCATCGACCAGGTATCCTCGAACGCCGCCGAATCCTCTGCGGTTGCGGAGCGGTCGGTTGCGATCGCGAAGAAAGGCGCGGAAGTGGTACAGAACACCATTCGCGGCATGGACAACATCCGTGAACAGATCCAGGAAACCTCCAAACGGATCAAGCGTCTGGGTGAGTCTTCCCAGGAAATCGGTGACATCGTATCCCTGATCAACGATATCGCCGACCAGACCAACATCCTGTCCCTGAACGCAGCGATCCAGGCTTCCATGGCCGGTGACGCGGGCCGGGGCTTCGCGGTCGTTGCGGACGAAGTTCAGCGACTGGCGGAACGTTCCTCCGCGGCCACCAAGCAGATTGAAGCGCTGGTTAAGACGATCCAGTCGGATACCAACGAAGCGGTTATCTCCATGGAACACACCACCGCCGAGGTGGTCCGTGGTGCCCGTCTGGCTCAGGACGCGGGTATCGCACTCGAGGAAATCGAGAACGTATCCATGTCTCTGGCGGAACTGATCCAGAACATCTCCAACGCCGCACGTCAGCAGTCTTCGTCGGCCGCGCACATTTCCAACACCATGAACGTTATCCAGGAAATCACGTCCCAGACTTCCTCTGGTACCAATGCGACCGCGAAGTCCATCGGTAACCTGGCAGAGATGGCGTCCGAGCTGCGGTCCTCCGTTGCCGGCTTCACCCTACCGGAAGAAGACGTGGCGGATCAGGAAGAAGAGGAAGACAGCGACGTTCCGGTGGTGGGCTGATTTCCGGTCCAGGGCTGTTGACGGTTTATGGCACAAATGCATAACAACCTGTCACCCGCCGAGGGCATCTGGTCACTGCGCCGACTTCCGGATATGGACGAGGCGCAGTTCAGCCAGTGGCAGACCCTGCTGGAACACCGAACCGGTATAACCCTGTCCGCCGAGCGCCGGTCGTTTCTGGAAACCAACCTCGGCATCCGGATGCGGGAGATCGGCTGCAGCAGCTATCAGGCCTATTACGAGAAAATCGTATCCGGGCCGGATGCGATCCGGGAGTGGTCAACACTGGTGGACCGGCTCACCGTCCAGGAAACCCGGTTTTTCCGGGATCCGGACGCGTTCCGGCTGGTTTCCGACTACGTTCTGACACGCCCCCGGGAGCAGCTGAAAAAACGCCCCGTGGAAGCCTGGAGTGTCGGGTGTTCCACTGGCGAAGAGCCCTACACGCTGGCCATGGTGCTGAACGAATGCATGAGCCAGCTGGCACTGCAACCACTGTTCGGTGTCACCGGCTCGGATATCAGCAAACCGGTGATCGAAAAGGCCCGGAACGGTCAGTTCAATCCCCGCAAACTGCTGGGAATGGACGAAGGCATGAAATCCCGGTATTTCCGCCCGGCCGAGCGGAATACCGTTGAAATTGTGAACAGCATCCGTGACCGGGTGTGCTTTACCAGACTGAATGTTCTGGATCTCGATAAAGCACCCATGCATGGGATGAATATTATCTTCTGCCAGAATCTGCTGATTTATTTTCGCCGCTGGCGCCGGCGGGAAATTGTCAAGCGACTCGCAGAGCGGCTGGCGCCCGGGGGATTACTGGTGCTGGGCCAGGGAGAGCTGACCGATTGGCAGCCTCCCGGCTTGCAGAGAGTTCCCTCGGAACATGTGCTGGCGTGGATCAAACGCCAGACTGACGAAGAATAACCGGAGTGGTTATGGGCAATCACCATGACAGCATCGCCCTCGACTGGGTTCGGGGCGAAATACAGGACACGCTGACCCAGGGTCAGCATGCACTGGAAGCGTATGTCGAGAATCGTGACGACACTGCGCGCCTGCGCTTCTGCCTGAATTATCTCCATCAGGTACATGGCACCCTGCAAATGGTCGAGCTTTACGGTGCGGCGCTGCTCACCGAGGAAATGGAAAAGCTTACCCAGGCGCTTCTCAACGACACCGTTGCCAACACCAACGAAGCCGTCGAAGTGCTGATGCAGTCCATTCTTCAGCTGCCCCAGTATCTTGAGCACCTGGCCAGCAGCCAGGACGATTTCCCGATGGTGCTTCTGCCCCTGCTGAATGATTTGCGGGCCGCCCGTGGCGAATCCCTGCTGTCGGATACATCCCTGTTCAAGCCGGACCTGAGCCCCTCGAAGATCCGGGTCACCGGTAAGGTGTCGCAGCGGTTACAGGATCCGACGGTTCTCGGCCATCTCCGCAAACTCCGGCAGATGTACCAGTTCGCCCTGGCGGGCGTGATCCGAGAAGCGGATCTCGACGCCCACTTCGACTACATGCAGAAGGTCATCCAGCGGCTGATCCGGTTGTGTCAGAAGACTCCCAGAGGTGAGCTCTGGAAAGCCGCGAGCGCGTTCGTGGAGACGCTGCAGGCACACGTCAATCCGGTAAATGCGGCGGTAAAGTCCCTGCTCAGGGAACTGGACAGTGAGGTACGCCGGTTAACCGATGAGCACGCGGACATTCTTCAGCAACCAGTGCCCGAAGCCCTGCTCAAGCATCTGCTGTATTACGTGGCCCGTGCCCGGGATCTCGATTCACCCCAGGTCCGCGCCCTTCGCGAGGCCTACCAGTTGAACCAGGCCCTGCCATCGGAAGACGATGTCGATGCAGCCCGAACCCGGGTTTCCGGCCCGGGCCGGGAAGCCATTCATTCCGTTGTCAGCGCGCTCAATGAAGAACTGGCCAAGCTTAAAGACCAGCTTGATCTTTACGTGCGTTCCGAACTGCGTCAGAACAGCGAACTTGAAGACCTGCTGCCAGGACTGCGTCAGGTCGCCAATACCCTTGCGGTCCTTGGCCTTGGCATCCCCCGGAAGGTGGTGACCGAGCAGGCCGAACTGGTCGAAAAACTCAGCGCCCAGACGGAACAGGTGGATGACGGCACCCTGATGGACATCGCCGGGGCCTTGCTCTATGTCGAGGCCAGCCTGGCCGGCCTCGACGCCGAAGGCCATCAGGAAAGCGCCGGCGATGAAACCGGCGACAGCCCGGTCAACCTCGGTTCGCGTGAACTCGGTGAAGCCAGTGGTGCCCTGCTCCGGGAATCCAGAAATACTCTGGAGCAGGTCAAGTCCGCGATCGTGAATTTCATTGCCTCGCAATGGGATACCCGGGAAATCGAGCATGTACCCGGCCTTCTGCACAGCATCCGCGGCGGTCTCAGCCTGATTCCCCTGGACCGCGTGGCTGACATGCTGGCCTCAGCCGAGCGCTACATTACCGACGTGCTGCTGGGCAGCAAACAGGTTCCGGACTGGAAACAGCTCGACACCCTGGCTGATGCGGTCACCAGCATTGAGTATTACCTGGAACGCCTTGCCGAGGGCATCGGAGAAAACGATTCCATTCTCCGGGTAGCGGAAGACAGCCTGGACTCGCTGGGCTTCCCGGTGGGTGCAGAACCCACCTGGTCAGAAGCCGCAGCGGAGGACATCCCCGTGGTTGAGCCCGCGCAGGAACTCCCGGAAACCGGAGAGCCTGCCGTCGAGGAAACCCGGGGCTCTGATGCCGAGCTGCTGGACGATGAGATTCTCGGTATTTTTGTCGAGGAAGCCGAGGAAGTTCTCGAAACTATCCACGAGTTTTACCCGCGCCTGCGCCAGAATCACGATGACCACGACGCTCTGACCGAAGTCCGCCGCGCCTTCCATACCCTCAAAGGCAGTGGTCGCCTGGTAGGCGCGACCAGCATTGGCGAGCTGGCCTGGTCGGTGGAAAATCTGCTGAACCGGGTTATCGATCAGACCATCCGCCCCACCGATGAGATGTTTTCCCTGGTGGACGAGGTCAATGCCCGCATTCCCTCGCTCATTCGTGAGTTCAGAGCCGGCGAGACCGCCGGAGACGTCGATGGCCTGATTCAGCGCGCCGAAGCCATGGCCACCACCCGCCGTACCGATGACGAGGCGCCAGCCGAGGCGGAGATGACCGCGTCGGAGGAAGAATCCGAGGTGGCAGAAGTCGCCGCCACTGAAGCCGGGGAGACAGCAGACACCGCCGCCGAAGAGCCGGTTGATGACGATGACCTGATTGACGACGAGATTCTTGAAATCTTTGTCGAAGAAGCCGGGGAAGTACTGGAGACCATCCGCGAATACCTGCCCATGCTTCTGCGCCAGCACGATGACCGTAGCGCACTGTCAGAAGTCCGGAGGGCATTCCACACCCTCAAAGGCAGCGGCCGGATGGTGGGCGCCCTGGTTGTCGGGGAACTGGCCTGGTCAGTGGAAAACATGCTGAACCGGGTTATCGACGGCAGCATTTTCATGAACGACGATATCGCCAGTCTTCTGGAGGACGTTACCGCCAGCCTTCCTGGCCTGGTCGAGGACTTTGAAAAGCGCCGCACCGCTTCGCTGGACACCTCCAACCTGGAGGCCCGGGCCAACGCACTGGCCAATGGCGAAATTCCTGACGCCAGCATCATGCCCGCCGCAGAAACCGACGCTGAGGGCGGGGCCGTCGAGTCCGACACCGCTGACACCGACGACGACGCTGTTGATCCCGTATTGCTCGACATCTTTGAGAGCGAGACCGAGACCCATCTGCAAACGCTCAAGGACTTTCTCGCCGCTGCTGGCGACAAGACCTCCGTCGCCTACACTGATGACCTGTCCCGCGCTCTGCACACGCTCAAAGGCAGCGCCCATACTGCCGGGATCGCACCGATCGCTGCAGTCATCACGCCGCTGGAACGGTTCGTCAAGGAATCCCGGGCCCAGAACAAGCGGGCCAACCGCGAGGTCCTCTCGCTGATCGAGTCCGCCTGTGACTTCCTGACCCAGGGCCTGGCGCAGATTCGCGAGAACCCCCAGGGATCCCTGCCGGGTACCGAAGGGTTCCTCGAAAAACTGGAGCGCCTCACCGAAGAGACGCTGCGCAGCCGCAACGAAGAGGCAGCGGATCAGCACCAGCAGCAGGCACCCTCACAACTGGTACAGCTGTTCCTCAACGAAGGCCTGGATATTGTTCTGGATGCCGACCGGATCCTTGATCACTGGGCCGCCAATCCGGATGAAACCGGCGCCCTGGAACAGCTCCGCTCTGAACTGGGGCAGCTCACCGGCGGCGCCGCGGACGCTGGTCTGACGGACGTGGCCGCTCTCTCGGGCGCTCTGAAAGATACCTACGACTCCATGGCGGCCAATGACGAGACTCCCGGTGAGGAGTTTTTCGGGACCATCCGCGCCGCCCATGAACAACTGATCAACATGATGGATCAGGTCGCCGCCGGGCTCGCCACCGAGTCCAGTGACGAGCTGGTCGCCCGTCTTGAGGCACTGCAAACCAGCGGTGCGGAAAAGCCCGCCGATGCCTTCGACCAGGAATTCACCGGTGACCTGGAAGAGATCGATCTCAGCTTTGATATGGAGGAGATCGAGACGCCGGCGGCAGAAGAGTCGCCCGCCGAGGAGCAGCCGCCCCTGCCGGACATGTCCGAGTCCGATGACGACATGGACGCGGAACTGGCGGAAATCTTTCTGGAAGAAGCCCGGGACCTGATCGACAGTACTGCTGAGGCACTCCAGAGCTGGAGCGAGAACGCCGGCAACCTCGACCTCCTGCGCCTTCTGCAGCGGGATCTGCATACTCTCAAGGGCGGCGCGAGGCTGGCAGACATTCCGGCGGTCGGCGATCTGTCCCACGAACTGGAAAATCTGTTTGAAGGGCTGACCGAACAGCGCCTGTCGATCAACGACGAGCTGTCTGACTTGCTGTTCCGCTGCCACGATCGCCTGGCCGGGATGGTGGAAAACCTCGAAGCAAGTGAAGCACCGCGCCCGGCGCCGGATCTGATCGGCGAAATTCAGGCCTACATGGACAGCTCAACCGGGACACGCCCGGTGACGAATGTCAGTGGCCCGGACAATGAGGCCGATCAGGCAGACCACACCAACGACCAGACTCCCCTTGAAGCACCGGAAGCACCTGAATCCGCCTTCGAAGAGGAGCCCGATACCGGGGCACCTGATGAGCAGGAGCCCACTGCGAGTGACGGCATTGCCGACCTCTCTCATCTCGACCCGGAACTGGTGGGCATCTTCCTGGAAGAAGCCTACGACCTGATCAATTCAACCGGCAGTGCCCTGCATACCTGGACCGAAGATCCATCGGATCGCGCGGTTGCCGCTGAACTGCAGCGGGATGTGCATACCCTCAAAGGGGGCGCCAGAATGGCTGGCGTGGAGGCCATCGGCGACCTGACCCATGTACTGGAAGATCTGTTCGAGAAGGTAGCCGAAGGTCAGCTCGAAGCCAGCGACAGCATGAACGAGCTCCTGTTTGCCTGCCATGACCGGCTGGCGCAGATGGTCGAGCAGGTGGCCACCCAGAAACCCTGCCCGCCGGCCGACGAGCTGGTTGCCCGGGTTCAGTCCATTCTTCGGGGCGAGGCCATGCCGGCTGGCGACCGCGAAGCGGAACCGGAACAACCGACGGAAGCGACCAGCCTCAGCGATACTCTGGCACAGGCCAGTGATGACGATCTGATCGGTATCTTCCTGGACGAGGGTCTGGAAATCCGGGACGCCATCAGTGAGTGCCTTGACCAATGGCGCGAAGAACCGGACGAGCTGACCGGTGTAACCCAGCTGCAGCAGGAGCTTCATACCCTCAAGGGTGGCGCAAGACTGTCAGACGTGGATCCGATTGCCGATCTGGCCGAAGCCTGGTCTGACGCCCTCGACCCTCTGATTTCCGGGGCCAGCAACCAGACAACCCTGCTCAGCCTGAGCGACCGGGCACTGGCCAGTCTGAAGGGAATGCTTGAGAGCCTGGAAGACGGCAACAAGCCAGAGCCTGCAAACTCCCTGATTGCCGAATTCCGGTCGGCCCACAACGCAGCGGCGGAAGAAACAGCCACGCCCCGGGAAGAGACCGCGCAAGCAGGCCAGGACGACCTCGATCCGGAAGTCCTGGAGATCTTCCTGGAAGAAGCCGGTGAAATCATGGATCAGCTGGAACAGCTGCTCGATGACTGGCGCAAGGAACCGGCCAATCACAGTTTCAACCAGGAAGCCCAACGCGCACTGCATACCCTCAAGGGTGGCGCCCGCCTGTCCCAGCTGACCCAGCTTGGCGACCAGGCCCATGCCCTTGAAACCCGACTGATTGATCTGGGTGGCAATGCGCCCGATGAGCAGCAGTGGCAGGCCATTACCGAAGACCATGACGCCATCATTGCCCTGGTCTCTGATATCCGGAAACGGTTTGATTCCGGTGCGTCGGCACCCGAGCCGGAAAAGACCGAAGAGCCCCGGCCAGCTGCCGTCGTGCCGGAACCGAAAACACCGCAAGCACCGGCCAAAGCCGAAAAGCCGGTAACACCGGCACCGAAAACGTCGAAGTCGGCAGCCAAGACTCGCAAGCAGGCGGCGGACGCCCAGCGCGCGGCCCAGGAAACCATCCGGGTGTCAGCGCCGCTGCTGGACGAACTGGTTAACCTGGCCGGTGAGACCAGTATTACCCGCGGCCGGCTGGAGCAGCAGACCAGTGACTTCGGCCATACCCTGGATGAAATGGCCGCTACCATCGAGCGTCTGCGTGAGCAGCTGCGCCGGATGGAGATCGAAACCGAAGCGCAGATCCTGTTCAGTGCCGAGAAAGAGCATGGTCCGGACTACGGCGACGACTTCGACCCGCTGGAGATGGACCGTTACTCGTCCATCCAGCAGTTGTCCCGGGCCCTGACCGAGTCCTCCTCGGACCTTGCGGATCTGCGCGAAACTCTGTCTGACCGGGTACGGGACACCGAAACCCTGCTGGTACAGCAGTCGCGGATCAACACGGAACTCCAGGAAGGTCTGATGAAGACCCGGATGATTCCGTTCGCCTCCATGGTGCCGCGCCTGCGTCGGATCGTCCGCCAGATCAGCGGCGAACTGGGCAAAAAGGTCGACTTTGACGTTCGCAATGCCGAAGGCGAGATGGACCGGAACATCCTGGAGCGCATGATCGCGCCCCTGGAACACATGCTCCGGAACGCCCTGGACCACGGCATCGAAAGCCCGGCAGACCGCAACAAGGCTGGCAAGCCGGAAACCGGCGAGGTGACCCTGTCGCTGACCCGGGAGGGTGGTGACGTTGTTCTGCGTATGATCGACGATGGCGCCGGCATTCCCTCTTCGGTTATTCGCGACAAGGCGATTCGCCAGGGTATGCTGCGCGAGGATGAGGACCTCTCCGAACGGGAAGTCCTGCAGTTTATCCTGCAGCCCGGCTTCTCCACCGCCCAGCAGGTAACCCAGATTTCCGGCCGCGGCGTGGGCATGGACGTGGTTGCCAGCGAGATCAAGCAGCTCGGCGGTAGCCTGGATATCGATTCCGCTGTGGGCCGTGGCACCACCTTCACCGTGCGCCTGCCATTCACGGTGTCCGTGAACCGGGCCCTGATGGTTTCCACCGGCGAGGACTTCTACGCCATCCCGCTGAATACCATCGAGGGTATTGTCCGGGTCAGCACCTACGAGCTTGAGGAATACTACAAGCCGGATGCGCCGATGTACGAGTATGCTGGCCAGGAATACCGGCTACAGTACCTGGGCAGCCTGCTGAACAGTGACCACCACCCGAAACTGCAGGGGCAGGCCCTGCCGCTGCCGGTGATTCTGGTGCGCGGTGCCGAGCAACCCATGGCCCTACAGGTGGACAACCTGATGGGTAGCCGGGAGATCGTTGTTAAATCCCTTGGCCCACAGTTCAGCTCGGTCCGGGGTGTCTCCGGTGCCACCATCCTCGGTGATGGTAATGTGGTGGTGATTCTCGACCTGCCGGCCATGATCCGGTCTGACATCCTGTCTGAACGCCAGCGCCTGGCCAGCCTCGAGAAAGCCCGCGAGTCTGCCCGTTTCGAGGAACAGGCCACCGTGGTTATGGTGGTGGACGACTCGGTGACGGTACGGAAGGTTACCTCACGACTGCTGGAACGGAACGGCATGGAAGTCATCACCGCCAAAGACGGTCTGGATGCGGTCGCACAGCTGCAGGACCACAAGCCGGACATCATCCTGCTGGATATCGAGATGCCACGGATGGATGGCTTCGAGGTTGCCAGCTTTGTGCGCCACGACGACAACCTCCGGGAAACCCCGATCTGCATGATCACTTCCCGGACCGGCGAGAAACACCGCGAGCGGGCGCTGGCGATCGGCGTGAACGAGTATCTCGGCAAGCCATTCCAGGAAACCGAGCTGCTTGAGACCATTGAGCGGCTGACCGGACGTCAGTGATGACCGGCCAGTCTGGCCGGCCGCGGGTCGGGATCGTTTCGGATGTTGTCCTGCAGCGCCACCGCCTGCAGGCTGCCACCGCCAAGTTCGGTCTCGACGTGTGCTTTTCCGGCGATCCGGACCGGCTCCAGGGCTACCCGGGATTTCCCGAGGCCAGCCTCTGGCTGGTGACCCTGGAAGACGAAGCCGATCACCCGGTCCTGTTCGATCATCTGCTGGAGAACACTGACGCGCCGGTTCTGTTTGGACTGGATCAGGCTCCCAAGCCCGGCAGCACCGAGTATTTTCGCTGGGAACGACGCCTGCTGGGCAAACTGGAGCAGCAGTTGGGGCATCTGGAGGAACTGGACTCCCAGGCCTCACTTGAGCAACTGGAGGATAATGCGCCCGTCACCCCGCCGTCCCCTGGGCTGCCACGCTGGATACCTCCGGCAGTGCCCGGATCGGTGGCAGAAGAGATCTGGATTCTGGGTGCATCCCTGGGTGGCCCCGCAGCGGTCAAAACGTTCCTGGACCACCTGCCGCCGGGGCTGCCGGTGGGTTTTATCTATGCCCAGCATATTGATGGCAACTTTACCGAGGTACTGACCCGTGTGCTTGGCCGCCACGCCCATTACACGCTCAAGCGGGCTGAAGACGGTTATCGGGTGAAAAACGGCGATGTAATACTGATGCCGGTTGAACACGAATGGAAACTGAATGAACAGGGTGCCCTGACCGAGACCAGCGGTGCCTGGCCGGGGCCCTACGGGCCCTCGATCGATCAGGTGCTGCTGAATGTGGCAGATCACTATGGCTCTCGTTGCCATGCGATACTGTTTTCCGGCATGGGCAATGATGGCGCCATTGCGGCACCCTTGCTGAAAGCCTACGGCAGCCGGATCTGGGTCCAGGAAAGCACCAGTTGCGGTAACAGCTCGATGCCGGACTCCGTGGCGGCAACCGGCTGCACCGGATTTTGCGGCACCCCGGAACAACTGGCCCGGGAACTGGTAAAAACCATTGAAGAATCCTGCCTGCTCAAGGGCCGGCAGAAACGGGACTCCGCCTGAGGAAACACGCCATGAATGACAACAGCCAAACCCTCTCCTGCGTCATGATTCCCATGAGCGGCCGGCAACTGTTATTGCCCAACGTCTCGATTGCAGAAGTGGTGGACTACGCCAGCACCGACGCGGGCGCCAATACACCGGAGTGGCTGGTAGGCTTCCTGGACTGGCGGGGACTGCAGCTTCCGGTGATTTCCTACGACGCTGCCAACGGCGGGGTCCTGACGGTGCCCGGCGACAACCGGGGTCGCATCGTGGTTCTGAACACCATCGGCGATCACCACAAAAACGTACCGTTCATGGCTCTGGTCACCCAGGGTATTCCCAGCCAGGCCCGTCTCACCGAGGCGCAGGTCAGAAAGCTGGATGGCGAACCGGGCCCGGCCGATCTGATGCAGGTTGAAGTGGATGGAGACAACGCCTGGATCCCCAACCTCGAGTTCCTGGAGTCCCTGGTTCAACAGTCCCTGCACTGAACCGGTCTCTGACAATCCCGCGGCAGCATGGCAGCGGCTCCTGCAAATGTTATAATGTTTCAAATTCTGCAGGATCTCCCTTATGTCTACCCGTGCCATTCCTTACCGGCCCCACAACCATGACGCCTGCGTCAGCCAGGCCCTCGCCGACGCCAGGGTTATCTGCCAGCAGAAAAATGCCCGCCTGACCCCTATCCGGGAGCGGGTTCTTGAGCTGATCTGGCAATCCCACAAGCCCCTGGGAGCCTACGATGTGCTGGCAGCGCTGTCCTCGGATGGCCACAATGCTGCGCCGCCGACGGTCTACCGGGCCCTGGATTTCCTGCAGCAACACGGACTGGTGCATCGCATTGCGTCACTCAACGCTTTTATTGGCTGCACCCACGCCGGGAAAAGTCATACCGGAATGTTTCTGATCTGCCGGTCCTGCGGTAACGTTTTGGAGCTGACCGCCCCGGCGGTCACGTCGGAAGTTGGCAAAGCGGCGGCTGGCGAGGGTTTTCACGCGGAAAACACCACTCTGGAAATCGCCGGCCTGTGTCCCCGCTGCCTGGCGGAGCCCGGCCATGACTGAGCCACTGGTAACCCTGGAGAATCTCAGCGTCCGGTTTGGTGAACGGCCGGTGGTGGACCGGGTCAATCTGAAAGTCCACCGCGGTGACATCATCACCATTATCGGCCCCAACGGGGCCGGAAAGACAACCCTGATCAAGGCCGTTCTGGGTATCCAGAAAGCGTCGGGCGGGCGGATATCCCTGAACAAGTCCCTGATTATCGGCTATGTCCCGCAACACCTGACTCTGGAAGCGACGCTTCCGCTGAGCGTCAAACGGTTCATGCTGCTCAGTGGCAGACCGCTTCCCGACTGCGAGTCCGCCCTCTCCAGAACCGGCGTCCGGCATCTGCTGCATGCCTCAGTGCACCACCTGTCCGGAGGGGAAAAACAGCGGCTTCTGCTGGCCCGGGCCCTGGCCCGTAAGCCGGATCTGCTAGTGCTCGATGAACCGGCCCAGGGTGTGGACATCAATGGCCAGGCGTCCCTGTATGACCTGATCCGTCAACTCCGGGACGATCTGAATTGCGGTGTGATCATGATATCCCACGATCTGCACCTGGTCATGGCTGCCACCGACAAGGTCATCTGCCTGAACCAGCATGTCTGCTGCAGTGGTTACCCGGCGGACATTTCCCACGACCCGGCCTTTATCGAAACCTTTGGCCGGCCGGTGGCGGAATCCCTCGCGGTATATCATCACCATCACAACCACGCCCACGATCTGCATGGCGATGTGGTCGACGGCAGCCAGCAGGATATCCAGTCCGGACATGAGGGGTGCGATCATGCCCATCATTGATGCCGTACTCGACGATTTCTTCTGGCGTGCCCTGATTGGCGGTCTTGGCGTGGCGTTGGTGGCCGGCCCCCTTGGCTGTTTCGTAGTCTGGCGTCGTATGGCCTATTTTGGCGACACCCTGGCGCATTCCGCGTTGCTGGGCATTGCCCTGAGTTTTCTGATCAGCGTGCCACTGAACGTCGGTGTGATCATTATCTGCGTGGTTCTGGCGACGGTCCTGGTGTTGCTCTCCCGAACCCGGGCCCTGGCCACCGACACCCTGTTGGGCATTCTTGCTCACAGTGCCCTGGCCATTGGCCTGGTAACCCTGAGTTTCATGCCGGATGTTCGCGTGGATCTTACCGGGCTGCTGTTCGGTGACCTGCTGGCGATGAGACGGGAAGATCTCCTGTGGATATACGGTGGTGCAGTGCTGATCCTGTGCCTGTTGGCAGTACTGTGGCGCGGACTGCTGATGAGCACCATTCATGAAGAACTGGCCAGGGTGGAAGGCATTCCTGTCGAGCGCCTCCGGCTGGTACTGATGCTGATGTTCTCGCTGGTGATTGCGGTGGCCATGAAAATAGTCGGCGTCCTGCTGATTACGGCCTTGCTGATTATTCCTGCCGCCACCGCACGACGGCTCGCCCATAATCCGGAATTCATGGTCGCCATGGCGGTGGTTTTCGGTTTCATTGCGGTGACCGGCGGTCTGAGTCTGTCCTGGTATCTGGATACGCCGGCCGGCCCTTCGGTTGTGGTTACCGCCTTTGCCTCTTTTCTGCTTGTCTACGGAGCGGCAGGCAGGGCCCGGGCCTGAGGCTTTCCTTCTGTCCTCTAGCTGGACTAGAGTGTAGGGAAACAGGCCGTCGCTCAGCCGTTCCTCAACTGAGACCACGGCCCCTACCGAAAAGGATGCCAGGCATGGAAAGCTCAGATTCCGCCAGTTTCCGGACCGTGGTGCGATGGCCAGGACTGTGGGTCCCCCTGGTGCTGGTCACCGCCGGATTGCTGGCAACCGGGATCACCGCGAACATTGAAGCAAAACGGGCCATGGCACTGGCCGAGACCCGCTATTACGCCCAGCACCAGGCGCTGGTCAATCATCTGCTGGCCAACGCGCCGGATCCGAGCGCCACCGCGGGGCAGGCTGGCCCACCGACGGATATCTGGCTTCACGCCCTGTTCGACAACATGCTCCCGGAGTCCCTTGGGCTTCGGATCTATACCCTGGAACGTCACACCAAGATGCCATTGCTGGAGATCCGTGCAAACGGTTCGGTGGATCCCACCCGGGCCCTGAGAACCGTGGTCTCTCCCACCAACCAGAGCTGGATGCTCACAACCCTCCCCGACCCGGCGATGCTCGAGGGCGCCGCCCGGGCATCGCGCCGAACCGTCTGGCTCGCCGGCCTTGCGTTATGCGCGGTCGCCGGTCTGCTGACCCTGGTACTGAACCGTCGGCTATACCGGCAGGCCCTGCGCCTCGGGGCACTGGAACAGCGGGAGATGGGAGCCGATCATCAGATCACCAACCTTCAGGTGGAGAAGACCATCCTGCGGCGGGCCCTGAATGACAGCGAGCAGCGCAGCCGGGATCTGGTGGCTCTGTCCGGTGCGGTGATCTGGGAGCTGGATGAAAACGGCAGGGTCGGCTTCGTCTCACCGCAGGTCGCCGGACTGCTCGATCGGGCCCCGGCCGACCTGGTGGGTATGCCCTTTGAGGAACTGGTCCCGGCGGGTTTTCAGGATAATTTCAGGCACACCCTGACGGCGGCACGAGCTGACAGCTCCATTGAGCGGATGGACCTTCCCCTGATACACCGGGATCAGGAGCATCAGGTTCCGGTGGTGCTCAGGGTCCGGGCGCTGAAGGACCCGATTCACGGGCTTTCCGGTTTCCGCATGAGTGCGCTTCATCATATCTGACCCGGACTGGCAGCTCCTGCCTCTGGAATCCACCAGCTTCACAGGGGCTTGATCCGGTCCAGCAGGCGCCCGGTTTCGGCCAACTCCAGGAACTCATCACCCAGGCGGTCACTCTCGGCAATGGCAACCCGCCAGGCACGCTCCCGGCCCGCATCGTCCCCGACATAGCGCTCGAAATCCTTGCGATCCGGTAGCTTACGGTCGGGCAGGGATTCCAGATACGATCCTGACGGGGCCACCAGGAGCACATCCTGCAGCCGGGTGGCGTCACCGCGCCGCCAGGGCAGGGATTTGTCGAACCAGCCGGGAACCACCTTGTCGGTAAAATGTGGATAGAGCACCACACCCGGCTGCTCATAGGGCAGATCCAGGTGGTAATCCAGCAGACCACCGTCCCTGTAGACCCCCTCCGGCGCCCCCGGAATATTACGCACGCCTGACATCACCAGCGGAATGGATGCCGATGCCAGCAGCGCGGGCATCAGATTCTCCCGGCTAAGTGCCACTTGATGGCTGGGGAAGTCCACCAGTCTGGACACCGGTGTTTTAAGACGGGCATCGTGGAGAATCCCCCGTTCCATAAACCGGCCAAGATGGCGGCGGCTGATCATGTTGGCACTGATGGCACTCATCAGGCCAAGACCAAGCCGCCCCCGTGCGTCTTCCGACAGTCTGCCCAGACTGCGAACGACCACCACGTTCAGGCGGTACCATGGATGATGGAGAATGGCACCTTCCCGGCCCCCGAGCAGCTCTTCCAGGAACAACACACTCTTGCGACTGACCTCGGCGGCGCTGACTCCCTTGGCGAAACGCTGGGACGTGTAAAGGTCGGCCAGCCGGGCCAGCTGGGCTTTCGGATCATCGGATGAGGTCACGGCAGCAAACCGCCAGCTGCCGATGGATGAGCCAATCAGGGAGCGCACTTGCTGAACGCGGGGAAGCCAGTCACCGAAAATGGCCTTGTCCAGGCCACTGATCCCCAGCGCCTTGGGGCCACCGGCAGCGCCGGGAATGACATGCACGTCCTCCGGCGACAGCGGTTTTTCCCTGAGGCGCTGCATGGCCCGTCGGCCTGCCCGGATTGTCAGTGCCGGTTCGCGGATGTGAATAGCGGTCATATCGGGTTTCCTGAGCGTTCTCCCTGAATCAATCGGGGAGTTTAGCGAAGCGGACCGGGCCCGGCCAACTGAACAAAACTAATAGTGGTCATAAACAATGAAATCTGCTTCATTAGACGCATGGCCCTGTGATAATCCATCACTGTCCCGGCAAAGGACACGGGCCGGCAAGAAGCAGACAGCAGGAGTAAGCTGTGATTTTTTCCGCACCACCGAACGCCAGTACCCTGGCGACCAATCCGACGCTGGCCGTCCTGGGCTTCAAGCGCCAGCTGGTTTACCACCTGCATTTCTGGGCATTCATCGCGGTGGCGCCTCTGGTCATGGTGCAATGGCAACAGGCCCATTATCTGCTTTCCGCCGTCCTGATCCTGTTCTGCACCAACGCCCTGCTGGTCATCGCCTTTCTCAGGCTGCGCGGCAGTTACTTCCTGAAAGGCCGTCTTTTCCCGCTGCTGGCGGTAGCAAGTGCTGCCTATTCAACCCACATCAACGGTCATGCCGGCCTGTACTGGGCTTATCCCGCCGCTACCGCACTGTTCTTTCTTTTACCGCTGAGGGAAGCGATCGTCAGCAACATCGTTTTCGTGGTCATCATGGCCGTTGTGTCGTTCATGCAGTTTCCCGAAGCAGACTTCTGGCGCATTACCTTCTCGCTGGGCCTCACCTGTCTGTTTGCGATGATTTTTGCCTGGCTGGTCGGCAAACTCCAGCAGGAGTTGACCAGGCTGGCCACGACCGATCCGCTGACCGGATGCCTTAACCGCTCGCAACTGGCTGACATTCTCAACGGTCAGATCCAGATGCGCGAAAGGTACGAACGGGTATCCAGTCTGGTGCTGCTGGATCTGGACTACTTCAAGACCATCAACGACCAGTGGGGCCACCTGGCCGGTGACAAAGTACTGACGGAACTGGCACTGCGACTGCGAAAACGGCTCCGGGACAGCGATCAGCTGTTCCGGATTGGCGGCGAGGAATTCATGATGGTGCTGCCGGAGACCCGCCAGAAAGACGCAGACGCCCTGGCCCACCAGTTGCTCACCAGCATCAGTGCCCGGCCGTTCCTGGAAGACATCAAGTTAACCGCCAGCGCCAGTGTGGCCGAAGTGAGCAAGGGGGAGACCTGGTCGGTGTGGCTGAACCGGGCTGATCAGGCGCTCTACGAAGCGAAGTCCCGGGGCCGAAACCAGGTTGTTAATGCAGCCCGGCCGCTGCCCGTTGTCGGCCGGGGTGCCGAAGAAATGCCCGACTCAGCGGCCGGTTGAACCGGCGGACGCCGGCTGTATAGTGATCACGGGCTATTGGTCACAACGCTTGCGGAAATCCCGGTAAGCACTGAAAACATCCCAGGGGCATTCGAAGTGGGGGTAGTGGCCAATATTTCTCAGGCACACCACATCGGCGGCGGGAATCAGCTCCCGGTAACGCCGCACCATGGCGGCACCCGAGACCGGATCGGCGGTACCGGAGATCAGCCGCATAGGCTGCTTCGCCTTCTGGAGCGCGCCCACCCAGCGGTTTCGGTGGCACCGACGCTCCTCCATGAACTGGATAAGGTGATGCAGTATGCCCCTGCCGTTGTTATAGGTAAGCAGGTGCCAGAAATCTTCCATATCCTGCCTGTCCGGCGGATTCTGGCTGCCAAACAAGCGCCGGAAGCTGCGTTCAAAACTGCGCCGGGTAAGCCCCCGACTGATCAATCCGCCAAACGGGCTTCGCAATAGCTTCTGGATCAGTAATGGGTTATGCACTTCCGGAAACAGGGCGCCGTTGAGAAAGCACACGCTGGCAATCCGGAACGGCAACCCCTCCTCCTGCTCCCGAGCCAGAAGTTCCTGGGCAACACTGCAGCCGTAGTCGTGGACGATCAGGTGCACCGAAGGCAGCCCCAGACCCTCGATCCAGCCCTGCAGCAGGTCCGCCTGGTCTTCAATGCTGTAATCGTAGTCCAACGGCTTGTCGGAAAAACCGAAACCCAACATGTCCAGGGTCAGCACGTTGTGCTGCTGAACCAGCATCGGCCAGAGCCGGTTCCAGTCCCAGCTGGCGGTGGGGAACCCGTGGATCAGAACCAGGGGTTCGCCCTTGCCGGCCATACGGCTGAAAATCGCATGGCCCTCATAACTGAACCATTTACCACCCTGTTGCCAGCCCTCGAGGGTAGCTGCATCACGCCCCGCGGAGCTTGCCTCACCGACATTGGGTATCACCTGTTCCATGCACTGTCCCCGGCGACCATTCACAGCCTGAAACTGTAGAACAAACCTGCCCCCGCTGCCATAGTCTTTCCCGACTCCCGTCGTGGGCCGAGCGCAACAGTGGTCTTTTCCCGTCGTGTTTCCGTAAATCGTAGAGATAACGGGCAATTTGACTTAAGCTTTTGCTCTTGAAAGACACAGCTAACCGGATGAGATTATGACCAAACTCCTTGACGACCTCTCGGGCCACTATCGCTCCATTATCAACGGGCTGGGCGAAGACGCCAACCGGGAAGGTCTGCAGGACACCCCCATGCGTGCCGCCAAGGCCATGCAGTTCCTGACCCGCGGCTACCAGGAGGATCTTGGCGATCTGGTCAACAACGCGGTATTCGAGTCTGCCATGGACGAGATGGTGGTGGTCCAGGATATCGAGCTGTACAGCATGTGCGAGCACCACATGCTGCCGTTCATCGGCAAGTGCCACATCGCCTACCTGCCCCAGGGCAGAGTACTCGGCCTGTCCAAGTTTGCCCGCATCGTCGATATGTACGCCCGTCGCCTCCAGATCCAGGAAAACCTGACCCGGCAGATTGCCGAGGCCATTGAGAGTGTCACCAACGCCAAGGGTGTCGCCGTCGTCATTGAGGCACAACACATGTGCATGATGATGCGTGGTGTAGAGAAGCAGAACTCCCGCATGAAGACGTCAATGATGCTGGGGCAGTTCCGGAAATCCCAGGCAACCCGTACCGAGTTTCTGACCCTTATCGGCACCAACCGCTGATAACAGCAATCCGTGAGGAGACGGCATGACAGACGTGATCGGGAATCACCAGGCGAAAGTCCGGATCAAGGATCTTTTGCTGCGTGCCTACATCGGCATCAAGGAAGAGGAAATCAACAATCAGCAGGATGTGCTCATTAATGTGACGCTGACCTACGATGCTACCGAGGCGGTTAACCAGAATGAAATCTCGGCCGCCCTTAACTACCGTACAATCACCAAACAGGTCATCCATCATGTCGATGGCAACCGCTTTGCGCTGCTGGAGCGTCTGACCCACGAGGTGCTGACCATTGTGATGGAACACGAAGCGGTGCAATGGGCCCAGGTGGAAATCGACAAGCCTCACGCGCTACGCTATGCCGAATCCGTGTCTGTCTGTCTTGAGGCACACCGTTAATCAAGCCGGAGCGTCCCGACTTCATGCCAAGCAACAAACCCGAGCAGTTACGCCACGTTCTGCAAACTGTACGAACCATCGCCCTGGTGGGTGCCAGTGAAAAAACCAATCGGCCCTCGCACGAAGTCATGGAATATCTGCAGGCCCGGGGCTACCGGATGATCCCGGTCAACCCCCGGCTGGCCGGACAACAGCTGCTGGGGGAAACCGTCTATGCCGACCTCCACGCCCTGCCGGAACCGGTCGACATGGTGGAGCTTTTTCTCGCCCCCGAACGTACCGATCCGGTGATTGACCAGGCCATTGAACTGAACATCCCGGTGGTCTGGATGCAGATCGGGGTCATTAACGATGAGGGTGCCGCCCGGGCCGAGGCGGCCGGTCTGACGGTGGTGATGGATCACTGCCCCAAGCAGGAAATTCCCCGCCTGGGTATTTCTCCGGTTGCCGAACGCGCCAGAAACCTGATCTGAATCAGAGAACTGCGTCACACTTCTGGCGCTCTGCTGTAACCGGCCTGTCAGGTCTGACATAATCACCGGAACCAAGCAGAAGACTGGAAGAGCCATGTGGTTCCGACGTAAATCCAGCAAACAGCCCCGAAACCGGGTCTCGGCGCCAACGGCGCCCGCTGATCCTTCAGATGCCCCCGTTTCAACCCTCCAGCGGGTGAGACTGCCTGTGGATCTGTTACAACCCGGCATGCGGGTTGTCAGTCTGGACCGGCCATGGACCCAGGTGCCAGTTCTGTTCCAGGGCTTTACCCTCACCGGTGATACCCAGGCGCAGATTCTGCGGCAGTATTGTGAGTGGGTGCTGGTGGAGGATGAGGAAGCACGCCTGAATCCGGTGCTCGATCAGATTTCCGTGCGCAAGCGCCGCACGGCAGAACCCCTGCCGGAAACCCGTTCGCTCCCGGAGGAGCTGCCCCGGGCGCAAGCTACGTGGGGCAAGACCCAGGCATTTGTGGAAGAGGTTACCCGGCAGATCGAGGCGGGCAACGATCTCAATCTCCAGGGTGCCCGCCCCATCATCCGGGAATGCGTGGAAAGCGTGAAAGCCAACGCCAGCGCCATGTTCTGGATGAGCAGGATCAAATCCAGGGACGCCTATACCGCTGAGCACTGCCTTCGGGTGGCTATTTTCTGCGTCGCCTTTGCCCGTTTTCTGGGCATGCCCGATGAGGACCTGGAAACCGTCGGCATGTGCGGACTGCTGCACGATCTGGGCAAACTCAAGGTGCCGGACGAGATCCTCAATAAGCCCGGGGCGTTGACCCCGGAAGAATATGGCATCATGCGCCAGCACACCACGCTTGGCTACGAGCTGCTCCGGACCGATCCCGACCTTGATCCGATCATCAGTGACGTCACCTGCCACCACCATGAGCGGATGGATGGCCGCGGCTATCCACAGCAGCTGGCGGAATGGCAGATCAGCCGGTTTGCCCGGCTGGTTTCCATCGTCGATGCCTTCGATGCCATCACCAGCGACCGTTGCTACCGGGACGGGCTCCCCACTTCTGATGCCATCCGCATTCTGTACCGGAACCGGGGCCAACAGTTCGACGCCAATATGGTCGAAGCATTCATACGAATGATTGGTGTGTATCCCCCCGGCAGTCTGGTAGAACTGTCCACGGGCGAGATCGCCATCGTGGTCGCCACCCATCCGGGGCGAAAGCTCCGGCCGAGGGTGGAGATCCTGCTCGACGCTGACAAACACCCCATTACTCCCCGGGTACTTGATCTGGCAGCCAGCCCTGCAGACCAGAACCAGACGTCGACTGAAATCACCCGGCCGTTGCCCGATGGGGCATTCGGGGTCTCATTGCGCGGCCGGATCCAGCAACTGATGGCCGAACCCGATCAAAATGCATCATAATCAATCTCGCTCTGCCACCTGCCCGGCGGCACCGCTCAAAATCACGGAGTAACCTGTGGAAAAACCTGCATCACCCCCAAAAGCTGTTATATCGGGTCTTCTGAGCCCGGTCTTTCCGGTGGTGATCTTTCTGGTTTTCCTGGGGCTGGCCACAGGCCTGCGCTTCGGACTGGTGCAACAGGACAAAAACCAGATCGAGGCCAATCTGGCCAACGAAGCCCGGGCCATGGCCAACCATCTGGAGCGGGAGTTTATGGTCCATGCCCAGGCCATCCGGCGTATGGCGCAACGGCTGCACGCCGACCCGGGCATGACCGAACAGGAGTGGCGGGAAGACGCCCGTAATTACCTGGAGGATTTCGGTGTCTACCAGGCCATCGAATGGATTGACCCGCGTTATTTCATTCGCTGGCTGGAGCCGGTTAGCGACAACGAGGACGTCATCGGTTACAACGTCGCGTTCAATCCGGAGCGCCGGCGGGCACTGGAACAGGCGCAACAATCCGGAAACTGGGACCTTTCCGGCATCATTGAGCTGCACCAGGGTGGCAAGGGTATGGTCATCTATGCCCCGGTGGGCGCCGGCGCAGACAACAACGGTTTCATTGCCGGTGTGTTCCGGATGGAGGTACTGGCCCGTCAGCTGTTAACCAGCCGGGTACAGGAATTTTTCCGGATCGAGATCCGCGAGGGCGGTGAAGTAAACTATGAGCTGAACGATTCGCAATCGGTCAACCCGGAATTCTCCCACACCCAGGCGGTTGATCTCCCCACCCTGGACTGGACCCTGACCCTTCACCCATCCAATGAATGGGTGGAAAACCAGTACAGTCACTGGCCGGGGATGACCTTCGCCATTTTCGTGCTGATGGGGTTGCTGACCAGCCTGACCACCCTGCTGGTTCAGCTCATCCTGAAACGGAACCGTGCCCTGCTGAAAACCCGCCGGGAACTGGACCAGGAAATCGCCCAGCGGACCGCCATCCAGAAAGACCTGGCCCGCCTGGAGTCCACGGATACCCTGACCGGTCTGGCCAATCGCCGCTTTTTCATGGAAGACCTGTCCCATACCCTGAACATTGCCGATCGGCAGATGCGTCAGGTTGCCCTGATCATGCTCGACCTGGACCGCTTCCAGACGCTCAATGATTCCCTCGGCCACCAGTTTGGCGACGAACTGCTGATCAAGGTCTCGGAACGGCTGAACCGGCTCAGCAACGAGCGTATCCTGGTGGCCTATTCGGGCGGCGATGAGTTCATGTTCTGCCAGCAGCAGGTGGACGATCTTGACGACATCATTCACCTGCTGGGCCAGATCAAGCAGTGCTTCGACCTGCCCTTCGAGGTTCAGGGGCAGTCCCACGGCATTACCGCCACCATGGGCGTGGCGGTGTATCCCCAGAGTGGCCTGGATGCCGACACCCTGCTGCGCAATGCGGACATTGCCCTCTACCGTGCCAAAGAACAGGGCCGCAACACCTATCAGTTCTACACCGAAGGCATGCAGGACCGCGAGGTCAGGCGGCTTGAGCTGGACAAGGATCTGAGCCAGGCCCTGGCCAACAATGAGTTTGTGCTCTATTACCAGCCCCAACTGAACCTGGACACCGGTGACATCCAGAGCGTTGAGGCGCTGATCCGCTGGCAGCATCCACGCCGGGGCCTGCTACCACCGGTGGAATTCATTCCCCTGGCCGAGGAGAGCGGCCGGATTACCGACATCGGCCGCTGGGTGGTGCTGGCGGCCTGCCGCCAGCTGGCGAAGTGGAAGGGAACCCCGCAGGAGCACCTGAGAATTGCGGTGAACCTGTCGGGTCGGGAGCTGGATGATGAAGAGCTGGTGGATCATATCCGCGAGGCCCTGGCAGCAGAAGGCGTGCCCGCTGACCGCCTTGAGGTGGAGCTGACCGAGGAGATCTTCATCCAGAATATCGAGCACAACCTGAACCAGCTGTCCCGGCTGCACCAGCTCGGGGTCCATCTGGCGATCGATGATTTCGGCGTGGGCTACTCTTCCCTTGGCTACCTTCGGGACTTCCCGGTGGATCTTCTGAAAATCGACCGTTCGTTCATTACCGATGTCACCGAGCGTCACGATGATGCGGTGATCACCCGGGCGGTGATCAATCTGGCCCACAACCTGGGGATTCAGGTGGTGGCTGAGGGTGTGGAAACCGAGGAGCAACTGAGTTTCCTGAAGAATCACCGGTGCAACTTTGCCCAGGGGTATCTGATCAGTCGGCCGATTCCGGTCTCCGATCTCGAACAGGCGCTGGCCTCTGGCATTCTGATGGCGGGCATTACCGCCGATTCCGGATTGTAATTGCCGAAGGCCGTCCCCAAGATAGCTGAAAACGCATCAGGTGAGATTCTATGGCTGCGCAATACCTGACTCCGGACCAGGACGATAAAATCCGCCAGTGGGAACGCTGGAACCGGAACTATTTCATTTTTGCCTTTGTGACGCTGACAATCATTCTGGTGTTCAGCAGTCAGCTTGGGTTGTCCAGTGGCGAAAGCTGGGGGCCCCTCGGGGTTCTGATTGCAGCGTTGATTACCCCTATCATTGTTCTGCAGCTGCGGCTGACGTGCCCGGCCTGTGGCCACAAGATTGGCTGGCAGGCGAAGTTGATGGCGCCGGATCAGTGCAAGGCCTGTGGCACGTTCCTGCGCTCTAAGGACGAGTAACCCTCCCTGCAGTCCCTCTTCTCAAAAAAACCTTTGACCTGTGAGTTGCTCACAGGTTTTAGGCTAGCCTTATCTTGTCGGAGTTTGCCGTGGTGAGGCAGGACCGACTTCCGAAAACCGCTGCGAGTACGTCCATGTACGCTTGCTCTCCGCCATCCCTGGCTCCGAGCATTTTCGGAAGTCGGTCCTGCCACACCACTCCGCTCACTTAGGTGCCGAATCATTGCAGCCATTACTCTGATGGCAGGTTGAGAACAGACGATGAAAGTTAAAGACATTGCAGAAGCCGCAGGCGTGAACCCGGATACCGTGCGGTTCTATACCCGCGAGAACCTCCTGAAACCAACCCGCAATCCGGACAACAACTACCAGCAGTTCGATGCCGAGGATCTGCGCCGGCTTCGGTTTGCGCGGAAGGCGCGGCAGCTGGGGTTTTCGCTGCCGGAGATCCGGCAGATTCTGGATCAGGCGGACGATCATCATTCGCCGTGTCCGATGGTGCGGGACGTGTTCCAGCAGCGGCTGGCGGAGGTTGAGCGGGAGATTCAGGAGTTGCAGCAGCTGCGCCAACGGATGACCACGGCTCTGGCTGCCTGGCAGGAGATGCCCGATGGCACGCCGGATGGCCATACCATCTGTCGGCTGATTGAACACTGGGAAGACCCAGCGCCCGCTGAGGAGACAGGCGGCCAGAATGATGGCCGGAGCCAGATTGATGACCGGAGAGAGGAGCGATAACGAATGAGTGATGCACCCGTGTTACAGACCACGCTCAGTATTTCCGGGGCCTCGTGCCAGGGCTGTGCGAAAAAAATCCGCAACGCTCTGGCGCCGTTGACCGGGGATGCTGACTTGGTGGAAGTCGATCTGGAGCAGCAAACCGTGGCACTGCCGGAGGGCGTGGACGCCGCCGAGGCGGCGCGGATTGTGACCGAGACCGGTTACCCGGCCGAGCGGTTTGAAGCTGCGTCCGAACCTGCCAGTTGCTGTGCCTCCAAGCCCAAGGAGAGTGAGAGCGACGACGGGCATCAGGACCAGCCGTCCCCGAAAAGCAGCGAGCCGCACTCGGACAGCAGTCAGGCGAGAGCTCCGGATTCCGAAGACGGGCAGGTTCACCTGTCGGTGACCGGCGCTACCTGCGCCTCCTGTGTGAATACCATCGAGAAGGCTCTGATGTCGGTGGGTGGTGTGAGCCATGCCCATATGAATCTGGCGGACAATACCGCCACGGCCACGGGCAGCGCCGATCCTGCGGCCCTGGTGAAGGCGGTTGAGAGTGCCGGGTATGGCGCCAGCGTGATCCAGGACGAGGACGAAGCCGACGACCGCAAGCAGGCGCAGGACAGGAAGCAGTACAAGTCCCTGCTGATCAAAATGGCGGTCAGTCTGGGGCTGGGCCTTGGTCTGATGGTCTGGGGTATGGGCTTTGGCACCATGATGGTGACCGATGCCAACCAGGGCACCTGGCTTGGGCTGGGTGTGCTGACGCTGATTGTGATGGCCGCCACCGGTGGGCATTTCTACACCGGGGCGTGGAAGGCGTTCCGGCATCATAACGCGAACATGGATACCCTGATTGCTCTGGGCACCGGGACCGCCTGGCTCTATTCCATCGTGGTGGCCAGCGTGCCCGGCGCGCTGCCGGAGATGGCGAGACATGTGTATTTTGAAGCCTCGGCGATGATTATCGGTCTGATCAACCTGGGCCAGGCGCTGGAGCTTAGAGCCAAAGGCAAGACGTCGGAAGCGGTGCGCCGGTTGCTGGATCTGCGCGCCAAAACAGCCCGGGTAATCCGAGACGGTGAAGAACGGGACATTCCGGTGGAGGACGTTCTCAAGGGCGACCAGATCCGGGTGCGGCCCGGGGAGAAACTGCCGGTGGATGGGGTCATCGCTGAAGGCTCGACCCGCATCGATGAGAGCATGCTCACGGGCGAGCCGATGCCGGTTAGCAAATCGGAAGGCGATGAGGTCTCGGCCGGCACCCTGAATACCCACGGCTCGATTGTCTACGAGGCCACCCGGGTAGGCAGCGAAACGGCACTGGCGCAGATCATCAAGCTGGTGAAGAAAGCCCAGGGCTCCAAGCCCGCCATTGGTCGGCTTGCCGACAAGATTTCCTCGGTGTTCGTGCCCACGGTCATGCTGATTGCCGTGGTCGCTGCGCTGGTCTGGTACAACGTCGGGCCGGAGCCCACGGTCGTGCATATGATGGTGGCGGCCACCACGGTTCTGATCATCGCCTGTCCCTGCGCTCTGGGCCTGGCCACGCCCATGTCGGTCATGGTGGGCGTTGGCAAGGCGGCGGAATACGGTGCTCTGATTCGTCAGGGCGATGCCCTGCAGACGGCCGGTAAGCTGGACCTGGTGATCCTGGACAAGACTGGCACCATCACCGAAGGTCACCCGGCGGTGACCCGGGTGCATGCCAGCGACGGGGACGATCAGCGCCTGCTGGCACTGGCGGCCGGTCTGGAGCAGCACTCGGAACACCCACTGGCTGAGGCCATTCTGGCAAGGGCGAAGGAGCAAGGCGCCGAAGCCGAAAAGGTCAGCGGTTTTGAAGCCCTGAACGGCAAGGGCGTTAAAGGCCAGTTCGACGGCCAGCCCCTGCGTTTGGGCAACCGGCGCTGGCTGGAAAGCGAAGGTATTGCTCTTGGCGACCTGACCGAGGCCGCCGGTTCGATTGCAGAAGAGGCCGGCACGCCCCTGTTTCTGGCACTGGGTGACAAGGCTCTTGGTGTTATAGGGGTTGCAGATGCCATCAAACCGGACTCCAAAGCCGCGATTGCCCGGCTTCATGCCGCTGGCATCAAGGTTATGATGGTCACCGGCGATGTCGACGCCACCGCCAAAGCCATTGCCGCCAAGGCCGGCATTGATGATTACCGGGCGGAAGTCCTGCCGGAAGACAAGGCCGAGGTGGTCAGTGAAATGCGCGGCAAGGGCTACACCGTTGCCATGGTAGGCGATGGCATCAACGATGCCCCGGCCCTGGCGGCGGCCGATGTCGGCTTCGCCATCGGCACCGGCACCGATGTGGCCATTGAAAGCGCGGGCATCACCCTGATGCGTGGCTCCCTGCACGGCGTACCCGATGCCATTGAGATCTCACGGGCCACGGTGAAAAACATTCACCAGAACCTGTTTGGCGCGTTTGTCTACAACTCAATGGGTATTCCGGTGGCCGCTGGCCTGCTCTACCCTGTCTGGGGCATCCTGATGAGTCCCATCCTGGCCGGCGCCGCCATGTCCCTGTCGTCCGTGACCGTGGTCTCCAATGCCAATCGCCTGCGGCTGTTCAGAACCAGCCACAGGCCGGCACCGGACGGCGCCAGTAGTGACGCGAATAGTGATCCGAAACAGCAAAAGGAGCGGAACTGATGGAAACACTTCTGGTCAATGCCGGAGGACTTGCCCTGATGGCGGCCATCGTCTGGTGGTTCTGGCTTTCCGGCTCCGGCGACACAGGCTCAAACGAACACCAACATCACCACTGAGGAATACGCCATGAAAAAACACTCCCTGGCACTCGGCCTGATGGCTGCCCTGAGTTTCAGCACCACCGCCCTGGCGGCCGGTGCCGCCCAGAGTATCCACGTGTACAAGTCGCCCACCTGCGGCTGCTGCACCGACTGGGTCAAACACCTGGAAGAAAACGGTTTCGACGTCGAGGTTACCGAGACCAACAACCTCAATCCGATCAAGGTTGATGCCGGCCTTACGCCTGCCCTGGCCAGCTGCCACACGGCGTTTATCGGTGATTATGTGATCGAAGGCCATGTACCGGCCAGCGACATCCAGCGGCTGATCGCGGACGCACCCAAGGCCGCCGGCCTCAGTGTACCCGGTATGCCCATGGGCTCACCGGGCATGGAAATCGGCGACCGGAAAGACCACTACAAGGTCATCCTGTTCAATGACGCCGGCCAGACCCGGGTCTTCGCTCAGTATAATTAATCCGGCCACCGTCGGGGGCCACTTTCACGGCCCCTGACGACGACAGCTTCCCCTCCGATCCTGTCTGTTTTTTCTACACACTGGCCAATCGGTGTTCTATTATTGGCCACCTGCCCAGGAAAAAACGGAGAGGGACCCTCATTGAGTTTAAAAACCCGCATACTCGGTCTTGCCGCCAGCCTGATCCTGGTCGCATCCCTGGCCTCGTGGCTGGCCTACCGGGAACTGTCTGAAAGCATCATTGAACGCTGGGGCCAGCAGGTGGCGGAAATCCAGGTTCGTTATGACAGTGCCCGGTTATTGCAGTCCCTCGAACGGGAAATCGGCCTGGCCAAACAGATGGCCCGTTCCTCAGCACTGATTGGCTGGGCCAAAAACCCCGATGAGCCCGAGCTCAGGACCGAGGCCATACGGCAGATGGAAAGCTTCCGGTCCAATTTCAGGGATAACAGCTATTTCGTTGCTCTGCTTGAGAACCGCCATTACTACTACAACAACGAATCCGACCAATATGCCGGTGACCAGTTCCGGTATGTTCTGGACCCGGAAAAGCCGGAAGACGCCTGGTTTTTCCAGCTGATCGAGGAAGGCCGGGACTTTCACCTGAACGTGAACCCGGACACCGAACTCGGCGTTACAAAGCTCTGGATTGATGTGCTGATGCGGGACGCCAGCGGCAAGATCGTCGGTATGGTCGGCACCGGCCTCAATCTGGACGATTTTCTCCAGGATATTGTGGATATCGGGCAGGACGGCATCACCACCCTGTTCGTGGATTACAACGGCGCCATTCAGCTCTACCGCGACCGAAACTACATCGATTTCGCCAGCATCATCAAACCCGAGGGCCAGAAAAACACGGTCGATCTACTCTTTGAGGATCCCCAGGACAAACAGCAGATTCTGGGTATGCTTCAGCTTCTGAAGAAGCAGGATGACCAGGCCGGCCAGGTGGAAAGTGGATTTGTCACGGTCGATGGTCGAAAGCATCTGGCCGGCGTGGCCTATCTGCCTGCTATCGGCTGGTTCGAGATTACCCTGCTGGATCTCAATACCCTGCTGCCAACAAGTTATCTGTGGCCGCTGGTCGCGGTCTTCCTGGTGACACTCCTGGTCAGCCTGTTGCTGTTCCATCTGATCATCCAGTCCCGGATTCTCAAGCCCATAATGAGCCTCGAACACGCAGTGGAGAAAGTCCGGGGAGGCAGTTTTGATCTGCCCAGGCTGGACAAGCCGGATAACGAGATTGGTTGGCTCGCCGACCACTTCGAGAAAATGACCCAGAGCCTGGGCCATTCCCACCGGGAACTGGAAGCCAGGGTGGCGCAACGGACTGATGAGCTGAACCGCCTGGCGCGGATTGATCCCCTGCCCGGGCTCAAGAACCGCCGCGGACTGGATGAGGTACTCGAGGAGGAAATTCAGCGGGCACGGCGCCAGGAAACCGGCTTCGGGGTGATCTGGCTGGACGTTGACCACTTCAAGAGCATCAACGACACCCTCGGCCACCAGGCCGGCGACCAGATCCTTTGCCGCATTGCCCTGTGGCTGAAGGCCGGAGTGCGACCCTATGACCACCCGGGGCGCTGGGGCGGTGACGAATTCATGGTTCTGCTCTCACCCTGTGACCTGGACACCCTGGAGCGCATCACCGGGCGTATCCATGACTCAGTAGAGCAGGAAAGCCGCAAGACCGGAACAGCCGTCACCGTCAGCGTTGGCGGCTATATGTGCCGGCCTCAGGACAGTATCGATACCATTCTCCGGAACGCCGACCGGGCACTTTACCGCGCCAAGGCCAACGGCCGTAACCAGGTGTGCATTGAAACCGGTGATGGCATGCCCGCCACCGAGAGTTAAAACAAGAACCGGCTGGCAAAACCGGGGCCCCAGGGCCCCGGAAGACAATCCTTCAGTAGAGGTAGGGTGCCAGCGCCAGCTCCAGTCGCGCCTGGGCTGAATAAACGTTGGCTATCGGGATGACCGGCTGTGCCGGCGGAACGGCCGTTGGCCAGGCTTTCTGCAGTTCGTCCAGAACCTTGCCAGCTTCGCGCCAGGCTTCCTTATTCTGCTTCTTGAGCATCGCCTGGTGCGCCTTCATATAATCCTGCGCTGCCAGCACAAAACCGCGACCATCCTGATACTCGTGCTCTGCGACAAACTGGCCGTCTTCCAGCGCTTCATCATACTCAAGAACCGCCTGCTTGGTCAGCGACAGAATGACTTTGGACACGCTGGAGGCACTCTGGCCTTCGACCGCGTTTACCGCTTTCTCGATGTCTACCCAGGCAGCCTGAAACTCCTGACTGATGTCACCCCACTTCTCTACCTGCCCGGCCTTTTCAGCCAAAACCTTCAGGTGATTACCGAGTTGGTCCTGGCCGCGGTTTTCAAGGCCGGCGTCCGCCATCGGGTAGACTTCCACCCAGGGATGAGTCAGGTGCGGACGGCCTTCGGCCACTTCTCCGGCTTTGATCAGCTCCCGGGCGGCAATCAGATGTCCCTGCATCATGTTCAGCATGGCGACATAGGCACCGTCGGACTGGACAGCGGAAACGGAGCTTCCGGCTTCACCGCCTTCGCCTCCTTCACCACCTTCGCCTCCTTCGCCGCCTTCACCACCGGCCGCAAAGTAGCTGAACGCAGCCCCGGCTTCGCCGCCATGGGCTTCACCGCCTTCACCGCCGTGGGCTTCACCACCCTCACCACCATGGCTCTCGCCGCCTTCGCCACCGTGATGCTCGCCTTTTTCACCGCCTTGTGCAGATCCCTTTTCACCACCTTCGCCACCTTGGTGTTCGCCACCCTCACCGCCGTGGGCTTCACCGCCCTCGCCACCGTGAGAACCGGAGGTCATCATTTCGTCGTGGTGCTGGTCACCGTGCTGGTCAGCGACGGCGCCGGAGCTTGCCAGCAGTGTCGCAACACCGATTCCGGTCCAGAGTTTCATTTTCTGATTGGTCATCGTGTTCTCCTCAAACAGGCCGCCAGGGCGTACCCAATGGCGGTAAGATTGATGGTTGTGCCATGGTGGTGCATGATGCGTTAAGACCAATATTGATTGCAAATTATTCCTATTGCGAATTGGAGATGTGATGATTCTGTGTGTCAGCGAAATCCTGAATGGCGAGCAACTGGCGCGTATCCGCACCGCACTGGACAGTGGCCGCTTTGAGGATGGCCGAAAAACCGCTGGCTGGCATGCCCGCCTCGTCAAGAACAACGAACAGATGAACATGGCCGATAACGCCGCGGATACGCTTCGGGCGGAGGTTGAGAAGGCCCTCACCGGGCACCCGCTGTTCCAGATGGCGGTGCGGCCGGCCAAAATGACACCAATTCTGTTCAGTCGTTACCGGGATGGAATGACTTACGGCAACCACGTGGACGACCCGGTGATGGGCCGCGGGTCCGGCCGGTTGCGCACGGATATTTCCTTCACCCTGTTCCTGGACGACCCCGACAGCTACGACGGCGGGGAACTGGTCACCGACACCACCGCCGGTGAACAGTCCTACAAGCTGCCCGCCGGAGCGGCCGTGATCTATCCGTCCTCGACCCTGCACCGGGTGGAACCGGTGACCCGTGGCCAGCGCCGTGTTGCCATTGGCTGGATTCAGAGCATGATCCGGGACCCGGCACACCGGGAAGTGCTGTTTGATCTGGACACCGCCCGACGGCAACTATTTGAACGGGAGGGAAAAACCGCCGAGTTTGATCTGCTCACCAAGTCCCTGGCCAATCTCCAGCGGTTCTGGGCGGAAATCTAATCGGGACATTCTGCTATCTGACGCATGGGGTCATAACCGTTATACTCCCGTCCATCATTCATTTTTACCAGCCAGGTTACTTCATGCTCAATGCCGACGCTCTCAGCCAGTTGCGCCAGCTGAAAACCGATATCAAGGAAAACAAGGTGGTCTTTCCCGGCACCGTCAAAGCCACCAACGGTCGCTTCGGGTTCGTGGCACTCGATGAAGGTCGGGATGTATTCCTGCCGCCGGAGGAAATGCAGAAAGTCCTGCCAGGCGACCGGGTGAACGTCACCGAGCAGGAAGTCGAGAAAGGCAAAACCCAGGGTGTGGTCGACGAACTGCTGGAGACGCGACTGAACACCTTTGTGGGCCGTTACCTGGTAAAAGGCAAAGGGCATTTCGTGGTGCCGGAGACCCCGGGCATCAACCGCTGGATCTTCATTCCGCCCAAAGAACGGATGAACGCCCAGCCGGATGATTTCATCTACTGCCAGATCCACAAACACCCGATCAAGGACGGCAAGGGCCAGGCCAAAGTGCTGCGGGTGATCGGCAAGGCCGGCGAGCCGGGCATTGAACGCGCCTTCACCCTGGCCACCTTTGATCTGGCAGACACCTGGCCGGACGCTGTTCAGAAACAGGCCGACAGCCTCACTGAAAGCGACATCGAATCCCGGGAAGCCGGGCGTGAAGACCGTACCGACCGCCCCTACGTCACCATTGACAGCCCGGGCACGCAGGACATGGACGACGCCCTGCTGGCTGAACCCAACGCCACTGGCTGGACGCTCTCCATCGCCATTGCCGACCCGACCGCGCTCATTGAAACCGACAGCCCCGCTGAACAGGAGGCCTTCAACCGCGCTACCGCCATCTATTTCCCCGGCGAACCCCTGCCAATGCTGCCAGACAGCATCAGCACCCGTCTGTGCTCCCTGATGCCGGAGGTGAACCGCCTGGCACTGGTGTGTGATCTGCAGGTGAACAACGATGGCAGCCTGGGCGACTACAGCTTCCATCAGGCAGTGATCCGGTCCAAGGGCAAACTCAGCTATGAGCTGGTGTCCAACCTGATCGAAGGCCGTGAAGACGATGACATCAAGGCCCTGCCGGAAACTGTCAGCAACAGCCTGGATCAGTTGCACCAGGCGGCCACGGCTCTGCGGAAATGGCGCAGTGAACACGCACTGCTCAGCGGCGATCGTCCGGAATTCCGGTTGCGTCTGGACGAGAACAAGCGCATCCGCCTGATCGAGCCCTCTGTGCAGAACGAGGCCCATCGTCTGGTGGAGGAATGCATGGTGGCCGCCAACCGCTGCGCTGCGGATTTCCTCAGCAGCCAGAGCGCTGGCCTGTTTATCCGGCATCCCGGCCTGCGGGATGATCGTGCCGATAATATCCGGGCACTGATTGAAAGCCACGCGCCGCACCTCTCGGAGGTCGACGCCCACCAGGCAGAGGGTTTCCGGACCCTGATGCGGGAAACCGACGCGCTTGAGGCAGAGGTACCGGTCAAGGCCATCCTGTCGCGGCAACTGGCCAGGGCCGAACTCGGGTTCAGGCCCTCGCCTCACCAGGGCATGGGTCTGGAGGCATACACCACCTTTACCTCCCCGCTGCGCAAGTTTTCCGATTTCTACGTGCACCGGCTGGTGAAGGCGGCGCTCTGGGATACCCCCATGAAAGCCCTGACCGAAGACCAGCTGGAGGCCCTGCAGGCGGCACAGATCCGCGCGCGGCAGGCGGCGAACAGCCTGGAAGCCTGGCTCAAGAGCGACTTTGCCAAAACCCTGGGCGAAGAACCCATGGCCGGCGTCATCAGCCGGACCGTGCCGGCGGGCTTCTTTGTACGCCTGGACGCCAATGGTCTGGAGGGCTTTGTCAGCTGCAAGGACCTTGACGGCAAATACAGCTTTGATCCGGTTACTCTGCGGCTGATTCACAACAAGAACGGTCGTATTTTCCAACTGGAACAGCCGGTTACCGTGACCTTTGCCGGGGTGGACGAAGAACGGCGCCAGATCAACTTCAAGCTGGTGGAGGCGCAGGAGATCCCGACCGGGGACAGTGCTGACGGCGGTTGAAAAACCACAGTGGCAGGCGCATCGTATCTATCAGGACATGATCCATTGATGGAGGTGCGCCATGCCCATCAGCCCTGACGAATTTCTCAAGAAGTACGGTTTCGACAAGGAAGACGAGGAGGGAGACCACAGTCTCCGCCACAATGCCATGGAACACGCCAGGCACCTGCGGCGGCCCCATGCCGGAACGCCCCACGACTGGGAAGAATGGGAGCGTTACAAGCAGGAACACCCGGATGAAATTGACGAGGACGACAGCAAGCGTTGAGGTTGCCTGCCGGGATTAACCGGCCAGCATTCGCTTCAGCCGTTCGTCCTTGGCCCGCCACAGCTCCCCCAGCCAGTTCTTCATATTCCGGCGGTGCTCCGCATCGGTCGAATAATCCCGGCCTTTCAGATGCTCGGGGATGTCGGCCGTGTGGATTTCCATTTTGACTTCTTTTACCCGGCCACAGATAAACTCCCAGAACGTGGGCGCCCCGTCGGGATAGGCAATGGTGACATCCACCAGCGTTTCGATGGAATCGCCCATGGCATCGAGCACAAAGGCGGCACCGCCGGCCTTGGGAGTGAGCAGGTGGGTGTAGGAGGATTTCTGCTTGTCGTGCTTGGCCTGGGTAAAGCGAGTGCCTTCTACGAAGTTCATGACACTGACGGGGGTATGGCGAAACTGCTCACAGGCCCGGCGGGTGGCCTTGAGGTCTTCACCGCGCTTTTCCGGGTGTTTGATCAGGTACTCTTTGGTGTAGCGCTTCATGAACGGGAAATCCAGGCCCCACCAGGCCAGACCGATCACCGGCACCCAGATCAGTTGTTGCTTGAGGAAGAACTTGAGGAACGGCGCCCGGTGGTTGAAGACCCGCTGCATGGCGAAGATATCGACCCAGCTCTGATGATTGGCCAGCACCAGGTACCAGCTTTCCCGCTTGAGGTTTTCCGCGCCTTTTACATCCCACCGGGTGCCATGAGTCAGCTTCATCCAGCCGGTGTTGCAGGCAACCCAGGCTTCGGCAATCCAGATGATGATTCTGGTGCACAGGATGCGGAAGCCCTTGATGGGGATGATGAGCTTCAGGATAGCCGGGATGTAGAGCAGGATGCACCAGAACAGGGTGTTGATTCCCAGCAGGATGGAGTTGAGTACGCCGATAACGGGAGCGGGGAGGAAACTGAGCATGGCGATCCTGTTTTTGGTTTTTGTTCCAGTAGGGTGCAATCATATCAACCACAGGCAGGATTGGGCAGTGGCCTGAAGTGACCGGATTGCCCATCCGTTTGGACAGTTCTGCCATGGCATGTTGCTCCACAAGCAGGATAATCTGCGCTAGAAGACTGCGGAGTACGGAGTTCGGGGATCAGTGGACAGGCCTTTGCCAGACACGCAGTGAACCCATCCCTGGGGGCTCGGCATTGCCATCCATGGCAATGCACGGTCTGACAAAGGCCTGTCCACTGCTCCCCCTCTGAGCCTTCCGATAACGCTAAGACATTGAATGCACTACAGCGAGCTTCAGATTCATCATGGACATGCCCATGCCCAATTTCCTTAAATACGCCGCCGACCGGGCAGCTGGTCTCACGCGGCAAACAACCCTGTATGCCGGCAACGCCTTTGACCGGGTGTTCCGCGCCGCCAGCCTGGTTCAGGCGGGGCAAACGCCGTTCGAGACGCTTTTCAAGGATGGGCTGGTCAGCTTGCGTTACTACCCGCCGCTGGCGGAGGACTTTGTCGAGCTGGAGGGCGAGACCATTCCGGTTGAACGCACGGCCCACAGGACGCCGATCGTCATCGTGCCCCCTCTGGCGGTGAACATGCTGATCTACGATCTGTTTCCCCAGCGCAGTCTGGTGCGGTTTCTGCGGGCGAAGGGCTTTGAGGTGTACCTGATTGACTGGGGCATTCCGACCCGGGCGCACAGTCACTACAACCTGCACACCTATGTGGCTGAGCTGCTTCCGGCGTATCTGAATCGGGTTCGGGAGCACAGTGGTGAGCGGGAGTTATCCCTGCATGGCTGGAGCATGGGCGGGATGTTTACGCTGTTTTACTCGGCGCTGAGCAACGACCAGCACGTGCGCAATGCCATCGTGCTCGGCTCCCCGATCGACAGTCACGCCTCGGGAATCCTGGGGCTTCTGAACCAGCGCATGGCCGATGTGGCCGGGTTTATCCGCAAGCGCACCGGCTTCCGGCTCCATGACGTGAAACCCCACTGGTTTCACACCCCGGGCTGGGCCAATACCATCGGGTTCAAGCTGACCAATCCGATTGGCAGCGTCATGGGGTACTGGGAGCTGATCGTTCGCCTGGGCGATCGGGAATTTGTCACCAATCACGCTACGACGTCTGCATTTCTCGATCGCATGGTGGCCTACCCCGGCGGAATCATTCAGGACACGGTGGTGAGAGTCTGGATCGACAATCAGCTGTCCAAAGGTGAGATCCAGATCGGCGACGATATAGCACGCCTGGATAATGTAAGTGCCAACTTACTGGCTATTGCCGGCAGTGAAGACACCATGGTAACGCCGGGCGCCGCAAAGCGGGTGATGGACCATGTCAGCTCCACGGACAAGACCTTCCGGGTTGTACCCGGTGGCCATATGGGGATCCTGGCAGGTAGCAAGGCCCCTAGAGAAAGCTGGATAGAGCTGGCTGATTGGCTGGAAAAACGCTCCGACTAAAACAACTCAGACGGCCTTCACCAATGCTCTGAGCGGCCATCGGGGCGGGCTTTCCAAAACTGTGCGGAGCCAGGGATGGCGGAGCCCAAGCGTCACAGGGATGTGCCGCAAGGAGCGTGTTTTGGAAAGCCCGCCCCGATGGCCGCCTCCACAGAGTCAGAGGCCCTTCAGCGTCTCAGGCAACTCCGAAAGGCTGTTGATAATTGCCGAGGGCTCTATTCCCCAGTCTTCGAACACTTTATCCGGATCTCGTTTGACCCAGATTGCCATCAACCCAGCTGCCCTTGCACCAATGACATCCCAAGCGTTACTGGAAACGAGACACAAGGGCTTTTCCCAAGAACCGGTGGCACGGCGGGCGTAGGTATAGACTGCTGGGTCCGGTTTGAAGCTTTTGATGTCATCGACGGACACCAAGCCCTCGAACTGCTCCAGCAGATCGTTGTGCCCGAGTACCTTCTCTAAGGCTGGATAACTACCGTTGGAAAACGCAAACAGCGGATACTGCCCTTTAAGACTTTTCAGGGTAGGCAATGAATCGTCAAACGCCGGCAGTGACAGGTAGGCCGCCATCAGTTCGTTCTCTCGCTGTTCAGACAACGACAGTTTGTGAGTGGCCAGGGCATAACGCAGCGCCTGGCGGGTGCAAGCGCCAAAATCTTCGTACACTTTCATCAGGCCCTTTCGGAAGGAGAACTCCAGTTGCTTCTCGCGCCAGAGCGCGGCCACGGCCTCTGCGCTGTCTCCGGCATCCTCCGCCAGCAGGCGGGACATGCCCATGGGGTCGACCAGGGTTCCGTAAACGTCGAAAGCGAGTGTCATGGTCATCGGCGGGTTCCTCATCCGGAAAGCGTCTCGGGCTCGTATACCTGGGTTACCGTATCCGGAATTGAATGATCACTCAACACTGACCAGGAACTGAACAAGGGAAACACGGTTTATCCGCAACTTATGACCGCCATTAAAGCGCTTCTGATCCTTCTTGCCCTGTCCGCGACTGCGGCCTGTGCCACCACGCCTGAGCTGTATCGCCCGGGGCCCGCCAATCTGGCGACCGAACCGGTTAACGACTTCGACCGTTATCTTGAATCTGTCGAGCATTATATCGACACCAATCTGGTCGTGGTCGCGGGGTTTGAACGTGCACAGCAGGTCCAGTGGAATCTGCCCTACCGGCTGGTGCCTGCAGAGGACTGCGGACCGGAAAACCGGACCGGCGTTTTGCTGGTTCATGGCCTGAGTGATTCACCGTTTGTGTTCCGGGATCTGGCCGTTTATCTGGCAGGGCATTGTATCGAGGTCCGGACGTTGCTGCTGCAAGGCCACGGTACGCGCCCCGGCGATATGATCAACGCCCGGGCCGAGGTCTGGCGGCAACAGGTGCGCCACCAGTTCACGGCACTCTCAGAAGAGGTAGACCGGGCCTTTATCGGCGGCTTTTCCCTGGGTGGCGCCCTGGCCACAGAGTATGCACTGGCGGAGGAGGGACCGCGTCCGGAAGGGCTGATTGCCATCGCGCCGGCCTGGGAACTCAACGGCCTGAGCGATTACCTGTGGCTGGCGCCGGTTGCCGATGTCTTTGGTGATTTCGTGGAGAAGGAGCCGGAACTCAACCCCGTCAAATACGAGTCCGTCACCTTCAACGCGGGCACCCAGATCGGCGAGGTCATCTCAGGTACCCAGAGCCGGATGGCACGGCAGGAAGCACTGGATATTCCACTGTTTCTGGCCGCCACGGAAGCGGACTCTGTCATCAATCTCGACTATCTGGTGAGCCAGTTCCGAAGCCGGTTCAGCAATCCGCGCAACCGCATGATGATTTTCCGGGACACGGGCCAGCCATGGAGTGAGGACCAGGCGGACGACCGGATTGCTTTTCTGAACAGCTACCGGCCCCAGGCCAACATCCTCGAATTCTCTCACCAGTCCCTGTTGATTGCGCCGGATAACGAACTCTATGGCCTGGGCGCTCCGCTACAGCGTTGCCTGGAGCCCAACAACCTGTCGCTTCAGGCCTGCCGTGATCTGCCCGAGGACAAGCTCTGGTTCAGTGCCTGGCACGACAGCGAACGGCCGGTGTTCACCAGTCGGCTGACCTACAATCCCTGGTTTGAAGAACTGGCAGGCGCGATTGGCGAATTCATCCGGGCAAACGCAAGCCAGGGCGCGCCATAGCGCCGGAGCGTGGCACCGGTTACACTGCCATTCATGAACCCGATTGATACATTGAACCTGGATTTTCGCTCGCTGAGCACTTTCCTGGCGGTGCTTGATGAAGGCAGCGTCTCCCGTGCCGCCGTGCGGCTTGGCGTGACCCAGTCTGCTGTCAGCCACACGCTTGAGCGCCTGCGCCAGGCGCTCGGTGACCCCCTGTTCGTCAAGTCCGGGCGGGGTATCGTGCCAACCCGGTACGCTCTGCAGGCCGGCCCGCATGTGCGGCAGATCCTGGACGATCTGCAATCCCTGTCGTCAGGTCCGCCATTCAGCCCTGCTACCGCCGAGTTCAGCTTCACAATCGCGGCCAATGACTACCAGCGTGACCTGCTGTTGCCCGGTCTTGTCCAGATATTGCGGAAAGAGGCCCCTGGCATCAGTCTCCAGGTGATCCCCTCGGGCATTCCCCGACCCGATCTGTTGCGAAAGGACGTCTGCGACCTGGTCATCTCACCGCATGCCCCGGAGGCGACGGATATCATGCAGCGGGGCCTGATGGCCGACCGGATGGTGGTGTTCTACGACCCCGCCCATCGGAAACCGCCTGCGGACCTGCCGGAATATCTGAAGGCGGACCACATCGCCCTGCTGTTTGCCACCGGCGAGAAACCGACGGTGGAAACCGCCATGGACACGCGTGGCCTGGTTCGCCGCAATGTTGTGACCGTCTCCAACTTCTCCGGGCTACCGGAATTTCTGCGAGGAACGAACATGCTTGCCACGGCCCCGGAAGCCATGAGCAAACACTTACTCCGCGACTTCGCCTGGGTTCCCCTGCCCTTTGATTTCAAACCCTTTACCCTGATGATGTTGTGGCACCGCCGCAATCAGAACGACCCCGCTCATAAGTGGCTGCGTAATCAGGTGAATGCCGTTGCTGCCGGGCTCAATGCCCTGAAGCACTAATCAATTAGTTTTGCTCATAGGTTGTATGAGCTTTGCTGGCGTTATCTTCTGAACTCCTCTGACCTAGACTGCCTTCACTCCCTTATAGGCCGGGTTGGGTAAGGCTTTCCAAAACACGCTCCTTACGGCACGTCCCTGTGACGCTTGGGCTCCGCCATCCATGGCTCCGCACAGTTTTGGAAAGCCTTACCCAACCCGCCCTGTCGGAATTTTGAGATAACGCATCGGGAAACACATGCTGACTTTGACGAGTGTCTGGACAACCGTTCTGCTTGCTGCCGCTGTGGCCCTTGGGCCGCTGGCAACAGATATGTACTTGCCGGCACTTCCCCAGATAGGTTCAGACTTTGGAACCGGCACCGATCAGGTTCAGCTGACACTGAGCCTGTACATGGTGGGCTTTGCCATTGCTCAGCTGATTTGCGGTCCGTTGGCGGACCGTTTTGGTCGCAAACCGATCATGATTGGTGGTTTCGTGCTTTTCGCCATTGCCAGTATTGGCTGTGCCCTGGCGACGAACATCGAAACCCTGATTCTGTGCCGTTTCCTGCAGGCCCTTGGCGGTTCTGCCGGCCCGGTTCTGGGTCGGGCGGCGATTCGGGATATCTACACGCCCCGCGAAGCCGCCAAGATTCTCGCCATCCTGGCCAGTATCATGGCCCTGGCGCCGGCGGTCGCGCCGACCATCGGCGGCCTGCTGACGGCCAGCCTGGGCTGGGCTTCCGTGTTCCTCGCCCTGGGTGGTTATGCATTGGTGATGGCCGTGGTGGTCGCTTTTGGCATTCCCGAGCCCATGCGCCCGGAGCATCGCCAGTCCCTGAAACTCTGCAGCCTGCTGCGGAACTATCGGACCATTGCCAAGGACATCAGCTTCCTGGGCTACACCCTGACCAACGCGCTGATCTTCTCCGGCCTCTTCGCCTTCCTGTCCGGCTCTTCGTTCGTGCTGATTGATTTCCTGGGCGTGCCAACAGAACAGTTCGGCCTCTACTTCGCCTGCATGGTCGCCGGCTACATTGTCGGCAACCTGACCGCCGTCCGTCTTGGCCGTCGCCTGCTGCCCGACCAGATCCTGGTTCGCGGCCTGATCATCGCCGTGGGCGGCGGCAGCCTGATGGCCGTACTGGCCCTGAGCGAAGTCTTCAACGTCTGGGCGGTCATTTTGCCCCAGGCCCTGTTCATGATCGGCACCGGCATGGTCCTGCCCCAGACCATGGCCGGCGCACTGGCCAACTTCCCCACCATGGCCGGCTCCGCCTCCGCCCTGTTCGGCTTCGCCCAGATGGCCGTCGCCGCTGTCGCCGGCATGCTCGTCGGCCACCTGCACGACGGCACCTCCCTGGTCATGGCCTCCATCATCGCCGCCTGCGCAGCACTCGCGATGGCCTGTTATCTGCTGCTGGTCCAGCGTTATCCTGCGAAAGGTTTCGAGCCGCAGAAAGCGACCGGCCTCTAGCAGAAGGCTAATCCCACTGAGTTTTCCAGAGAGTCGGGGGTCAGTTGGCGGACGCCTCTCGAAAACTGTGCGGAGCCATGGATGGCGGAGCTCAAGCGTCACATGGACGTGCCGCAAGGAGCGTGTTTTCGAGAGGCGTCCGCCAACTGATCTTGCAAAAAAGCCCGAATGCAAAATCATCCAAAGTAGTCTAAACAGAGTACGTAAGACTCTAAACCAGACACCAAGGAGCAAACCCCATGAGCAGTGTTAACCTGGACGGCAACCCGATTGAACTGAGCGGCAAATTTCCCGAGACAGGCGACACCGCGCCTCCTTTCACACTGACCAACAGCGGCCTCGAAGAAGTTAAACTCGACAACTGGGCCGGCAAACGCAAAATCCTGAACATCATCCCCAGCATCGACACCGGCGTCTGCGCCGCCTCAACCCGCAAATTCAACGAAAAAGCCGGCAGCCTGGACAACACCGTGGTCCTCGTCGTCTCCGCCGACCTGCCCTTCGCCGCCGCCCGATTCTGCGGTGCCGAGGGCCTGAAAAACGTCGAAACCCTCTCCACCTTCCGGAACTACAGCTTCCAGCAGGACTACGGCGTCGCCATCCAGGACGGCCCCCTGGCCGGTCTCTGCGCCCGGGCGGTGGTTGTACTGGACGAGAACAACAAGGTTCTGCACAGCCAACTGGTCGATGAAATCAAGAACGAGCCGGATTACGATGCGGCGCTGAAGGCGCTGTAAAACTTCTTGTCGCCCTGAGCGCCGGGCATATCACCGGTTGCCGGGGCAGTTGGATGGGGGCGGACTTCTGAAACCGTGCGGAGCCATGGATGGCGGAGCCGAGCGTACAGGGATGTATTCACAGCGTGTTTCAGAAGTTCGCCCCCAGCCGACTGCGTGCTCCAAAAACAGAACCTGTTAGAATCCCCGCCCAAAGCCCGAATCCCAACCGAAGGCCCCCAAAGCCCCGTGCAGACCACCACCCAAAACCCAAGTCTGGCCCGCCAGCTCTACAGCATGACCTGGCCCATGCTCTTCGGGGTACTGTCCCTGATGACCTTCCAGCTGGCCGACAGTGCCTTCGTGGGTCAGCTGGGCCGGGATCCACTGGCAGCACTGGGTTTCACCCTGCCGATGCAGCAACTGATCATCGGTCTTCAGGTGGGTCTGGGCATTGCGACCACAGCTATCGTCTCCCGCACACTGGGGGCCGGCGATGAACTGCGCGCCTTCCGCCTGGGCGGCCTGATCATTACCGTTGGCGGCAGCCTCGTTTTCGTCATCTGCGTGGCCCTGTGGTTTCTGCAGGGGCACATCATGACCGCGCTTGGCGCGGAAGGCTCACTGCTGCCCCTGATCCGGCAATACTGGATTCCCTGGCTGATGGCCGCCTGGACCGGGGCGTTCCTTTACTTCGGTTACAGCGTGTGCCGCTCCCATGGTGACACCAAATTGCCGGGATACATGATGGTGGCCACCAGTCTGACCAACATCGCCCTGGATCCGCTCTATATCTTTGTTTTCGGCTGGGGACTGCCTGGCGCCGCCTGGGCCACCATTACCTCTTTCGGTATCGGCTGTCTGGTGATCTATCCGACACTTCTGAAACGCCACTGGGTCCGGTTCGACCTGCGCGAGCTTGCCCTGTGGAAGGCCTTGAAACAGCTCAACAGCATCATGGCCCCGGCCATGGTCAGCCAACTGATGCCGGCAGTTTCGGCCATGCTGGCGACGGCGCTTGTAGCCGGATTCGGCTCGGCGGCGGTCGCGGCCTGGGGTCTGGGCACCCGCCTGGAATTTTTCTCCATCGTGGTGGTGCTGGCCCTGACCATGTCGATGCCGCCCATGATCGGCCGGCTGCTGGGCGCGGGGGATATCGAGCAGATCCGGAAACTGGTGCGGATTGCAGTCCGGTTTGTGGTGGTTTGGCAGCTGGCCATCGGCCTGACCTGGGTGGTGGCGTCAGGCCTGGTGTCCGAACTGTTCTCCAGCGACCGCAATGTCCAGGAAGTGCTGGCCGGCTACCTGGTGCGGGTACCGCTCAGTTACAGCGGCCTGGGCGTCTGCATGCTGATGGTGTCGGTGTGCAACGCCCTCGGGTTGCCAATGAGGGCACTGCTGGTATCGACCCTGCGGCTGTTTTTGTGTTTCCTTCCCCTGCTCTGGATCGGTAGCCAGATCAACGGGGTCTACGGCCTTATGAGTGGTGCGCTGGTGGGCAATCTGTTCGCCGGCGCCATGGCTTACAGCTTCTACCGGGCCGGCATGACGCGTTTGAAGGCCGAGGTATCCTCACGCAAAGCGTGAGCGGAAGCTCTCGGGCACCGGCACTACTTCCTTACGATGGTAGTTGAAGAACACAAAGCCGTATTTGGCCAGTGCCACCGGCTGGCCGCTTTCGGCCTTGGTGACCCGGAACACGAAATCCCCGCCATACTTGTTGAAGTCCATCAGGCCTACTTCAAAACGCAGCATTTCCGGGAAGAAGGATTCCGACTGGTACATGGTGGCCAGGTCGGTAACGATAATGCCGGTGCCGTCTTTGCTCGCTTCCTGGATGCCGTAGCTGACCAGGAACTGGGCCCGGGCTTCGGAGAGCATGGAGATCAGGGCGTCGTTGCCGAGGTGGTTGGCGCCGTTGATGTCGGTGATTCTGACCGGCATTCTGGTTTCGAAGCAGAAGACGTCGTCCGGGAAGGAGAGTTTGATTCGGGCCACGGGGGTTCCTGTTTTCACTGGGGATCTGGAGGCGAATCATACGCTGTTCGACTTTAGTGTTCATCTCAAGACGTTTTGTTTCAGATCGGTTATCTTGCCTTTTAACCTTTGCGCTTTTGGATTCGGTGTAGCGACGGCTGGGAAAGGCCTTCCAAAACACGCTCCTTACGGCACGTCCATGTGACGCTTGACTGTCTCCATCCATGGCGACAGACAGTTTTGGAAGGCCTTTCCCAGCCATCGTTCGTACTTTGTCAGCGCACTCAACGACAAAAACAGCAATTGGAGTTTTATGGATATTCGCCCTGCCGCCACACTGGTTTTAGTCCGTGATACGGCCAACGGCCTTGAAGTCCTGATGCTGCAACGCACCTGGGAGGCTGTGTTCATGCCCGGGTATTTTGTGTTTCCCGGCGGGCGGGTTGAAGAACACGAACCGCACGGGCGGGAGCATGCGCTCGGGCCCGGGGACGCTGAGATCAGTCAGACCATGAGTGTCGACGAGGGCGGTGCCGACTACATGCTGGCGGCGGTTCGGGAGTGTTTTGAGGAGGCGGGGATTCTGGTTGCGGTGGACGGGCAGGGGAAGCTGGTCGCCGGGGACCATCCTGCCCATGGCGATCGGCAGGCGGTGTTTAGCGGTGAGCTGTCTCTGGCCAGTCTGTGCCAAAAGCACGGGTTGTCGATTCCCCTGGACCGGCTGGCGTATCTGGGCCACTGGATTACGCCACCGGGGCCGCCCCGGCGGTTTGATACGCGGTTTTTCGTGACCACCGTGCCGGAGGGGCAACCGGCCAGCCATGATGGGGTGGAGACGATTGATCAGGTCTGGATTCGCCCGGAGCAGGCGCTTGAGGACCACCGGAACGGACAGCGGTTGCTGGGGCTGCCGACGATCCGGACTTTGCGGGTGCTGAGCGATTTCGAGACTACCGAGGCGCTGATGCGTTATGCCCACGCCAATCCGCCGGAGCCCTATCCGAACCAGCCGTGGCCGGCGCTGAAAAAAGGCAAGCCGGTGACTCTGGAACCGGGCTCACCCGGGTATGACGAGGCGACCAAACTGGATCCCGAGGGCGAGGGTTCAACCCACGCGGAGATTATTCCCGGCGAACCGGTAGAGGTGGCGGCCGGAGTCATACGCCTGACGGCGCCCAATCCGGGGATGATGACCGGGCCGGGCACCAATACCTATCTGCTGGGCCATGAGCGGTTTACCGTTCTGGATCCGGGCCCGGCGGATGAGGCCCATATCGAGCGGATTCTGGAAGTGACCGGCGGGATGATCGACCAGGTGCTGGTTACCCATACCCACAAGGATCACTCGCCCGCTGTTGCCGCGCTCAAGCAGCGAACCGGCTGCCGGGTTTATGGCTGGCCGGCGCCCGAAGGCGCAAGTCAGGACCAGACCTTCCGGGCGGATGACGAGCCGGAACACGGTGACCTGATCGTGACCGAAGCCGGAATCCTGAGGGTGCTGCATACCCCGGGCCATGCTTCCAATCATCTGTGTTACCTGCTGATCGATCAGGAGCTTTTGTTCTCTGGCGATCACATCATGCAGGGCTCCACCGTGGTGATAAATCCCCCGGATGGCGACATGAAGGCTTACATCGAATCCCTGTATGACTTGCTGGCAGAGCCACTGCGTTACATTGCCCCGGCGCACGGGTTCCTGATGGGCCAGCCGGAGGCGGTGATCGATTTTCTGATTACCCACCGCCTGTCCCGGGAGCACAAGGTGGCCCGTGCGCTGGAAGCGCTGGCCCCGGCAGATCTCAAGTCACTGACCGCCAAAGCCTATGATGATGTGCCGGCAGCTATTCACGGGCTGGCTGCAAGATCCGCCCTGGCGCACCTGTTGAAACTGGAGGCTGAGCACAGGGCGTTCCGGAAGGACGATCTCTGGCATTCCCGCCACTAGTGTCCCGTCAGCGAATTAGCCGGACGGGACACCAGGGTGCTATTTTTTGGCAATGATGTAGACGGCATGCACGATCCCGGGTATGTAGCCCAGTATGGTCAACAGGATGTTGATCCAGAAGTGCTTGCCGATCCCCACCTGCAGAAACACGCCCAGAGGCGGTAACAGGATCGCAATCAGAATTCGCAAAAGGTCCATGCTCTTAATCTCCTTCCCCGGCGATAAATGTTCTGTCTATGCAAAATAGCAGGTCCGAAGCACCTTGGGCGGATACTGTCCGCCATTTTTGCCGCCAGTTCATGAATCTGGCATTAAACCTTTGTCAGAGCCGTATCCATGATGGCCGGTTTCGCCGTCTGCCACGTTGGTACGGAGGCAGAAGTTGCGGAAGAATAGTAGGCTATGCGTTTAATCCCGTTCCATCGAACCAACAGCCTGGAGCCTGTGTGTCGTCAGAAAGCAGCGGAAAACGGATCCGAATTCCAGGGCTTGCCTATGTCGGGCTGGTTCTGACCCCCCTGTTCTGGGCCGGCAACGCGGTCGTCGCACGGGGCGCTGTCGAGAACATCCCGCCGCTTTCCATGTCGTTCTGGCGCTGGATTATTGCGCTGGCTATTCTTTTGCCCTTCGGGCTTCCGGGTATCTGGCACCACCGTCAGATTATCCGCCAGCGATTCGGTTCCATGCTGGCCCTGGCAACCTTCAGTGTGGCGGCCTTCAACTCGCTGCTGTACTTCGCGGCCACCACCACCACAGCCACGAACATCGCGCTGATCAATGCCACCATTCCGATTTTCGTGGCACTACTGGCCTGGGTTCTGCTCGGCGACCGGACCCGGCCCGTCCAGGCCTTCGGGATTGCCCTGGCCATTACCGGTATTGTCACCGTGGTGGCCCGCGGCGAGCTTTCGGTGCTGACCAGCCTGCAGGCCCAGGCGGGGGATCTGATCATGGTGTTGGCGGTGTTCAGCTGGGGGCTGTTCTCGGTCCTGCTGAGGCGCCAGGCGGTACCACTGCCGGCCCTGACCTTTCTGACCACTCAGATTCTGTTGGGAACGCTGGTGATACTGCCTTTTTACCTGATCGACCTGTTCTTTTTCGCGGGCGGCTTTGATCTGTCCCAGGAAACCGCCCTTCCCCTGCTGTATTTCGCCATTTTCCCGGGTATTCTGGCGTATGGTTTCTGGAATCACGGCGTGCATAAAATCGGGCCGGCCCGGGCGGCTATCTTTATGTATCTCACGCCGGTTTTTGCCTCGGTTCTGGCGGGGATCTTTCTGGAAGAGTCCCTGGGCGTATATCACATCGTCGGTGGCCTGCTGATTCTTGCCGGTCTGTTACTGGCTACGCAGACGGGAAAACGCGCGAGCTACCGAAGCAGAACACAGTAAACGCAAGGAGGTCCTCATGCCCGAATCTGTCCAAAAAATTCTGCGCGGCACCCTCTGGGCCGCTCTTCTGATGGCCGGCTTTGCCACCACAGCATTTGCCGCCCCCTGTGACCCGGAGCAGGCCAAATGGGTACCCGGAAAATATTACCCGGCCGGCAGCGTGGTCTTTCATGAGGGCAGCTGGTTTGAATCCCGGAGTCTTCACCAGGGCAAAGAACCGGGAACCGCTTTTGACTGGGAACGACTGGTGTCGGTTCCGGATTGCGAGGGCAGGAACGAAAACGGCAGCGTCGCTCCAAAGGGAAACACCGGGGATACCGGCAACAGCGGGCAACCGTCGACCCGAACCCCGGAAGAGGCAGACGCCATGTGCGAGCCACCCGAGCCATGGCTGTTCTCGCGAAGCTATACCGTGGGTAGCCTGACCCGCCACGGGGGCAAGGTCTGGGAGGCGATCCGGCCAACCAAGGGTGATATGCCCGGTATGACCGAACCGCCCGCCTGGAAACCGGTGAAAGACCACTGCGCCAACGAAAATCAGTGATCCGGGCCAGGCTCTCCCAGAGCGCTTTCAATCCGCTGAACCACCTGTTCAAGCACCGCTCTGGGGCAGCCGATGTTCAGTCGCATGAAGCCGCTGCCCTGTTCCCCGAAAGATTGGCCGGGGTTCATGCCAACGCCGGCGGTCTGGATAAAAAACCGTTTCAGGCCAGCGTCATCGAGGTTCAGCCCGCGGCAGTCCAGCCACATCAGGTAGGTGCCCTCTGGCGCCAACACCCGAATGCCCGGCAGCCGTTGGCTGACCGCGTTCGCGACGAAATCCCGGTTTGCCTGCAGATACGCCATCAAATCGTCCAGCCAGGGGCCGCCATGTCGGTAGCCCGCCTCAAAGCCGGCAATGCTGAACGGGTTGCACTGGGGCAGGTGCATGGCCTCGAACACCGCTTTCATGGCCTTGCGCCGCTCCGGATCGGGAATGACCAGTGCCGACAGCCCCAGGCCCGGCATATTGAAGCTTTTGCTCGGGGCCACCGCCATCACCAGGGCATCGTCCGGCCCGGCCAGGTTGGCCAGCATGGTGTGGCGAGGTTTGTCACGGAAGGTCAGATCACAGTGAATCTCGTCCGAGACCACCACCAGCTGATGCCGGCGGGCAATATCAAGCACCGCTGTGAGTTCATCTTCTGTCCACACCCGGCCAACCGGATTGTGCGGTGAGCACAAAAGAAGCAGGCGGGCATCGGGCCGGGCGGCGCACTGTTCCAGATGGTCCAGGTCCATCCGGTAGTGGCCCGGATCGCCAGTGTCCGGATCTTCAGGCACCAGAGGGTTCTCGATCACCTTCCGGCCACTTTGCCGGACCGAACTGAAAAACGGCGGATACACCGGCGGCTGGATGATGACGCCCTCGCCAGGCTGGGCATAAGCCATGCAGGCGGCGTTCAGCGAGGGCACCACGCCAGGTGCCATCAGGATCCATTCCCGCCGGATCTCCCAGCCGTGCCGGTTCGCAAACCAGTCGATCATCGCCTGGTAGAGGCTATCCGGAAACAGGGTGTAGCCATACACCGGGTGCGCTGCCCGCTCAGCCAGCGCCCGGGTGACGGCCGCAGGGGCGGCGAAATCCATATCGGCAACCCACACCGGAATGACATCCTCCGTGCCAAAGACCGCCTTGCGGGCATCAAACTTGACCGAGCAGGTGTTTTCGCGGGCAACTGGCTGATCAAAGGGGCTGGACACTAAGCTTCTCCACAGAGAGTTGAAAGACCGACCGGCGTTATTGTGGTGGCCCGGACCGGCCATCGCAACCGCTGCCAGCGACGCGGATAACAGTTAAAACATCCGGCTTTCGTCGAACATGGGCGATTAATACTTGCCCGAAGGGGCTGATAATTGCGAACCTAACCGTTTATTCATTCAGAAATCCCTCAACGCTGTTCGGAGCCTTCGATGCTTGGCCAGATCCTTTCCACGATGGCCCCGGTGTTCCTGATTACCGGTTGTGGCGCGCTGTACGGCCGTTACCGTACCCCGGATATCCGTGGCCTGAACGTATTGACCATGGAACTGTTCATGCCGCTGCTGGTATTCGCGGTACTGGCCGACCAGCAGGCGCCCATGCAGGATTATGCCAGGCTCGCCCTTGGCGCTACCGTGGTGGTACTTGGCTCGGGAATCATTCTTTACCCGGTGGCCAAAGTATTGAAGCTGAACCTGAAGACCTTTCTTCCCCCGATGATGTTTAACAACTCGGGCAACATGGGCATTCCCGTTCTGGTCCTGGCGTTCGGCGAAGCGGCACTGCCCGCGGCCATTGTTCTGTTTATCGTGGAGATGATCCTGCACTTTACCGTCGGCCTGTACATGCTGGACCCTCACTCCTCCATCGTGCAACGCCTGAGGCTCCCGATTGTCTTCGCCTGCATCGCCGGCCTGGTGGTCAATATCAGTGGTCTGTCGCTCCCGGGGTGGTTGCTGGACAGCATGAACATGCTGGGTGAAGTGAGCATCCCGCTCATGCTGTTTGCCCTCGGCGTCCGGATGCTCGAAATCGATTTCAATGACTGGAAACTCGGCCTGCTCGGCGCCATCGCCTGCCCCGCCAGCGGGTTGATCCTGGCGTGGCCCATGATCGCGGTAATGGACCTTCCGGGCATGCAGGTGGCGGCGTTGTGGGTCTTCGCAGCCCTGCCCCCGGCGGTATTGAATTACCTGGTCGCTGAACAGTATAACCAGGAGCCCCACAAGGTCGCCTCGCTGGTATTATTGAGCAACCTGGGCAGTCTGGTGGTCATGCCTGTTGTTCTCGGGCTGGTCTTTGCCGCCGGCTACGTCTGATCCTCTGTCCGATCCCCTTCATCGAGGAAGGTCCCGATGTCCGAAACCATGGCGGTGATGCGCGCCTCCCGCCCCAACTTTCTGATACTGGCTCCGCTGTGTGCGGGACTTGGCGTTGCTGTTGCCTGGCAACAGGGTTCACCACCGGCGCTGCTGGACACCCTGCTGGTGCTTATCGGTGCCCTGCTCGCCCATGCGGCGGTCAACCTGCTCAATGAATACGAGGACTTTGTCTCCGGCCTGGACCTGATCACCCACCGCACGCCATTTTCCGGCGGCAGCGGGGCGCTTCCGGACGTCCCCTCCGCGGCCAGACGCGTGCTGGTGGCGGCCCTGGGGACGCTGGGACTGGTTGTGGGCATTGGTCTGTATTTTCTGTGGCTTCGGGGGCTGCCAATGCTGGTGCTCGGGGCCGCCGGTGTGGTGCTGGTGCTGACTTACACCCGCTGGATTACCCGTTCGCCCATCATCTGCCTGCTCGCGCCCGGCCTGGGATTCGGGCCGGTGATGATTCTCGGCAGTCTGATTGCCCTGGGCGCCCGGCTCGATGTGGCGGCCGTTACCATTGCGCTGATCAGCCTGTTGCTGGTGAGTGAGCTTCTGCTGATCAACCAGATCCCGGATGCCGAAGCCGACGCCAAAGTGGGCCGCCGGCATCTGGTGATCACTCTGGGTCAGCCCGCGGCCGCCAGACTCGTCGGGGTTCTGCTTTTGGCCAGTTATGGCGTTTTGGGGTTGGCACTTCTGACCGGCTGGCTGCCACCATGGACCGCCATCGCCCTGGCGCCGGCGCCGGCTGCCTTGTGGATAAGCCTGAAGCTGCCGGGGGCTCTGGCCGCGCCCCGACAGCTCAATACCCTGCTGGGGCTCAACGTCGCAGTACTGCTGGCGACACTGGCCCTGTTGATTTGTGGCCTCAGCCTTTAAGCCGGAAGACACTGACCCGGGACCGTAACTGCCCGGCCAGCACCGCCAGATCACGGCTGGCACCGGCGACCTGCTCCGAACCCGCAGACGTTTCAACCGTGGCGTCGTGAATCCGGCTGATATTCCGATTCACCTCTTCCGCCACAGAGCTCTGCTCCTCCGAGGCACTGGCAATCTGGGCGTTCATGTCATTGATCGCGCCTACTTCCTGGCGAATCCGGGCCAGCGCCGCTTCCGCCTCTGTGGTCTTGTCCACTGTGGTACGGGCCAGTTCCCGACTGCTCGCCATCACATTGGCTGCCTCTCCCGCACCGGTCTGCAGGTTACCAATCATTTCCTGAATTTCCCGGGTCGAATCCTGGGTCCGCGAAGCCAGAGAACGCACCTCATCGGCCACCACCGCAAAGCCCCGGCCATGGGTACCGGCGCGGGCAGCTTCAATGGCGGCATTCAGTGCCAACAGGTTGGTCTGTTCGGCGATGGCATTAATCACCTCAATGATCTTCTCGATATTGGCACTGTCCTCGGAGACCCGCTGAACGGTCCGGGATGCCTGTTCCAGGGTTTCGGCGAGCTCTCCGATCGAGACGGCGGTGTCCTGCACTACCCGGTTACCGCTCTCCACTTCGGTATCGGCCTTCTGGGTTGCCGTGGCGGCACTGGCAGCAAAGCCGGCCACTTCGTTCACGGTCGCCGCCATCTGGTTTACAGCGGTAGCCATCTGTTCCGCTTCACTGGCCTGCAGGCGAATCTGGCGACTGTTGTTGTCCGAGGTGCTTTCGAGCTCTGACGACGAACTGGATAATTCCTCGGCCGCCGCCCGGACCTCACTGATAATGCCGGCCAGTCGTTCCACCGTATCCTGCAGCGCTCCCATCACGCTGTCCGGGTAGCGGGTATGGATGTCCTGATCCAGAACGCCATCGGCCAGCTGGCGAATGGCCGTTGCCACGTCCTCCGGTTCGCCGCCCAGAATGCCCTTGAGTCTCCGGATAATGACCCACGCCACCAGCACACTCAGTAGTACCGCGATGCCGGTCACCGACAGGATCAATGCGTTAAAACTGCTGGCCGTCGCCCGTACCTCATCCAGATTGGCGGCAATGACCTCCTCCTGGTAGTCAATGAACGCGTTGATGCGCTCCAGCCACTCACTGTAGGCGCCGGACACATCGCTCAGCAGAAAGGATCGGGCGCCTTCGATGTTGCCGGCGAGCCGCCGCTCCAGAAGCTCGTCCGTCAGAGCCAGGGCCCGACGCTCAATGTCCTTGATTGCGCCCAGAAGCTCCTTCTCTTTACTGCTCGTCCCCTGCTCACGGAACATCGCATCCATGGGGCCGGCCGCATCGCGATAAAACACCTTCAGGCGCTCAATATCGGCCAGGTGTCGCTGCAGGGCGCGATCATTCTCAACCAGCACGGCATCGCGAATGGCAATGGCCCGATCGTGGACACTGCCCCGGAAGTTGATGGCATAGCGCTGTTTGACCGCGGCACCATCACCCACTTTGGTGAGCGTCTGGTCAATAAACCCGACGCGGTTATCTCCGATCAGGCTGATGCCGATCATTAACGAAAGAATCAAACCAAAACCGAGTGCCAGGCGTTTCGCAACAGTGAACGGACCAAACATCAAATCGCTCCATAGGCTCTTATTAAATGAACCTATGTATTCCCCTTAAGCTGCAGTCTGGATCAATCAAAAGCCCGGTTAACCCCCTTTTTTGACAATGCTTTTCATTATTGCAATCAATCTTTACATCCCGGTTCTGCTCCCCTTGCAACTGCAGGGACTTTAACCGATGGTTAGCAACAGATTCTGGCTGTTTGCATTCACGATACGGAGGTCTATCCCATGAGTGTACTTCTACTGCTGGTCAGTGCCCTGGTGCTGATCTATCTGGGTATTGGCGGCACAACCGCCGCAGCGGTGATGTCCATTGCCACCGTTGTGGGCCTGTTTCAGGACGACTGGCATATTCTGAGCATTTTGTGCGGCGGCATTCTGCTGGCACTGGCCCTGATTATGGTCATCCCCGGCGACTTGCGCCTCGACAAGCTCAGCCGGCCGCTGCTGGGCTGGGTTCGCAGCCGCCTGCCGAAACTGTCAGACACTGAAGCCGAAGCCCTGAAGTCCGGTTCGGTAGACTGGGACGGCGAGCTCTTCTCCGGCCAACCCAAGTGGAACAAGCTTCTGGATGCGAAACCGGCCCACCTGACCAGCGAGGAGCAGGCCTTCCTGGACGGGCCGGTGGAAAAGCTCTGCGCCATGCTCGACGACTGGAAAATCACTCATGAGCAGTACGACCTGCCGGACAAGGTCTGGAAGTTTATCCGTGAGAACGGTTTTTTCGGCCTGGTGATTCCGAAAGAAGACGGCGGCCTGGGGTTCTCCAACACGGCCCATTCCGAAGTCGTGATGAAAATCTCCACCCGCAGCGTGTCTGCCGCTGTAACCGTAATGGTGCCCAACTCCCTCGGTCCCGGCGAGCTGCTGATGCATTACGGCACCGATGACCAGAAACAGCATTATCTGCCCAGACTGGCCGGTGGCGAGGAGATCCCCTGCTTTGCCCTGACGTCTCCGGTGGCCGGCTCCGATGCCGGCGCTATCCCGGACAAGGGTATCGTCTGCAAGGGCCAGTGGCATGGCAAGGAAGTGTTGGGCCTGAAGGTCACCTGGAACAAGCGCTACATTACCCTGGCCCCGGTGGCCACCCTGATCGGCCTGGCCATCAAGGTCTACGACCCGGACAAATTGCTGGGCGATAACGATGACATTGGTGTGACTTGCGTGCTGGTGCCGCAGGAGACCGAGGGTGTGAACGCCGGCGCCCGCCACCTTCCCATGAACACCGTGTTCATGAACGGCCCGACCTGGGGCAACGACGTGTTCATCCCCATGGAGCAGGTCATCGGTGGCCAGGACATGCTGGGCAAGGGCTGGACCATGCTGTTGGAGTGCCTGTCCATCGGCCGCTCCATTTCCCTGCCCGCCCTGGGTACGGGTGCCGGCAAGGTGGCCAGCCTGGCCACCGGCTCCTACGCCTACACCCGGGAACAGTTCGGCCGCTCCATCAGCCAGTTTGAAGGGGTCCAGGAAGCGCTGGAGCCCATCGCCGGCTACACCTACATGATGGACGCCGCCCGGTTGCTGACTTCCGGCATGCTGGACCGTGGCGTACGCCCGTCGGTGCCTTCGGCTGTGCTTAAATACCGCAACACTGACCTGATGCGGGAAGTGATCAACCACGCCATGGATGTGGTCGCCGGCCGGGGTGTCATCACCGGCCCCCGCAACTTCCTCGCCCGGGCCTACCAGGCGGTGCCCATCGGGATCACCGTCGAGGGCGCCAATATCCTCACCCGCAGCCTGATGATCTTCGGCCAGGGATCCATCCGCTGCCATCCCTTCATCGTTGAGGAGATTGAAGCCGCGGGCATGGAAGATGAAGACAAGGCCGCGAAGAAGTTCGATGGCATCTTCTACCGCCATCTGGCCCATACCACCCGCAACGCCCTGCGGGCCCTGCTGCTGGGGCTGACCGGGGGCTTGATCGAATCAGTGCCACGCCAGGGCAACATCAAGTCCAGCTACCGCCAGCTGGCGCGGTTCTCGGCCGCCTTCGCGCTGATGACCGACGTTACCCTGCTCACGGTCGGTGGTGGTCTCAAGGCCCGGCAGCGGCTCTCCGGCCGCATGGCGGACTGCCTGGTCCAGCTCTATTACGCCACCGCAGTGATCAAACAATGGCATGAGGAGGGTTACCCGGACGACCAGCGGCCGCTGGTGGAATGGTGCCTGAAGACCTGCCTGCGGGATCTGCAGGGCTCGATGCGTGAAGCCATCATCAACTTCCCGGTGCCGGCACTTCGCTGGCCCCTGAGGCTGCTGGTGTTCCCGCTCGGTGCCACCGGCCTGAATGGCCCTGACGACAAGCTCGGCGCGACAGTGGCCGATTCCATTGTCAAGGACACCCCGGTACGCCAGCGCATCAGCCGTGGTGCCTATACCACCATGGACCCGGAGGATTCGCTGGGTCGGGTCCTCAATGCCTACAAACTGGCCAACGAGACCGCAGAGATGCGCAGCCGTCTGCATGAGGCCATGCGTAACCGCGATGAAGACGAACTGGGAGGCATTGACCTGCTGATGGGCCATCAGCGCAAGGAACTGGTGGATTGGGCCTGCGCCCAGGGCGTGGTTAAGGCTGACGAGTGCGACAAACTGCTGGAGGCTCTGGAAGCTCTCTACGATGTGATCCGTGTGGATGCATTCGATGCCGATGGCCTGAAGGCGCTTTCACGCTGTGCCAAAGGCAAGCGCAAGGTCGTGGAACGCCCGGCCAGGGAATAATCCCGGCTATGGAGCGGGCCGCGCCCACGGCCCGCTGCGTTCATTGATTCAGGATGTCGAGGATCTCCCGGGTATCCCGGATGATCGTGTAGACCCGATCCTCAATCCGCACCCGCTGACGGCGGTCAGATACCTTCCCATAAACTACCTCTATTTACAGCCGGTTAGTGTCCTGAGTACGTGGCTACATAACTGACGCGGTTGCTTCGCCGGAGCTTCCCCCTGCAAACCCCTTCATAGGTATAAATGCATAATCCACTTTTATCCTTGCCTTCGTAGTTATAAAATCAAGATTACATATTCTATTTTAGAATATAACCATATTCTGGCAGGCTATATGAAACTCCTATTCGACCAGGTTACCAAGAGCTTTGGTGACCTGAATGTCATCAAACAATTCGACACCACCATCGAAACCGGAGAAATCGTGGCTCTGGTGGGCCCTTCCGGTTGCGGTAAGTCCACCCTGCTGCACATGGTCGCCGGTCTGCAGAGCGCCTCCAGCGGCACGCTCACGGCCAACGGCCAGAGCGTTGCCAGCCCGTCGCCCGAACGCACCCTGGTATTCCAGGAGCACGCTCTTTATCCCTGGATGACGCTACTTGAAAACGTTGCGCTGGCCCTCGAATTCCAGAACCAGCCCAAACAGACCGCCCGTGATGAGGCCGGCAAATGGCTGGGCCGGGTCAAACTCACCGGCTTCGAGGATTACTATCCGCATCAGGTCTCCGGCGGCATGCGCCAGCGGTGCGCGCTGGCGCGGGCCTTCATTGCCCGGCCCCAGGTGCTGCTGCTGGATGAGCCATTCGGCGCCCTTGACGCGCTCACGAGGATGACCCTGCAAAGCGTTCTGAAAGATCTTATCGAAGAAGAGCGGCCGACGGTGGTGCTGGTGACCCACGATGTGGACGAAGCCCTGTACCTGGCCGACCGGGTGCTGGTGTTCAGCAACCGCCCGGCGGTGGTGCTCAAGGAAATCACCCTGGGCCATATTCCCAAGACCCATGATCTGTCCGCGTTCGCCGATATCCGTCGCGACGTTCTGAACCTGCTCGGTATCGATACCGACACAACCTCAACCCCTGTTGAGCAAGGAGACACTGTATGATTCGCTGGTTACTGACGGCTGTTCTGGCACTGGTGATTGCCAGCCCTGTTACTGCGGCAGAAGAGTTCCGCGTAGGTTACGTCCGGGTTATGGACGACGCCCAGGCCATGCTGGCCTATGAGGCGGGCCTGTACGAAAAATACGGCCTGGACGCCAAGCTCATCGAGTTCAGCTCCGGCACCGATCTGATCAAAGGCATCGTCGGCGGACAGCTCGACATTGGTGTGCTGGGTTTCTCCAACGCTTTCACCTGGGTCTCACGGGGCGCAGATCTGAAAATTGTCGGCGGCGCCCAGCGCGGTTACCACTCCCTGCTGGTACGTGAGGATTCCGGGATCGAATCCGTTGCCGATCTGAAAGGCAAGAACCTCGCCTCCCAGAAGCAGGGCAGCACCGCCGACATCGTGCTAAAGGGCGTGATGCTGGACAACGCCGGCCTGAGTTCCGGCGATCTGAATATCATGGGTGTGGCCCCGGCGGTTGCCGTTCAGTCCCTGGTAGGCGGCCGTGTTGATGCTGCCTTCCTGTTCGAACCATACGACCGCATCGCCCGGCTGGTGGCGCCGGTGAAGCAGATCTATGAAATTGGCGACGTCTGGCCGTTCCCCTGCATGGTGGTGATCACCTCTACCGAGACCCTGAAAAATCGCAAAGAGGCTCTGTGGGCGGCGCTGGATGCCCAGCGTGAGGCCATCGAGATGCTGGAAAACGAGCCCGCCAAGGCAGCTCCGCTGATCACCGACTACTTCATCAAGGATGAGTTTATCGAATCACGCAATCAGGGCAGGATTCCCGCCGAGAAAGTGATTACCCAGGCCATCCAGACCAACGACTTCAGCGCGAAAATGACCGGGGACGACATCGACCGGATGAAAGAACTGGCCGGCATCATGAAGGCCCAGGGCATCCTTCCGGCGGACAGCGACTTCAATGTTGACGCGCTGCTGGATCTGTCTTGGCAGAAGGCCCGTGAGCTTTAAACATGAGCGCTAATCAAACCACCGGCGTTGCCAGCAAACGGGCTTATGTGGTCGCCATTGCCGTCATCCTGTTCTTCTGGCAGGTGGCGGCCTGGTTCCTGCCGGACTTCCTGATGCCGGACGTGCCCGCGGCCTTTGTCCGTCTGTGGGAAGAGTTCAACAGCCCGATCTTCTGGGAAGGGCTGGGCAACAGCATGACCCGACTGGGCGCCGGGTACGGCTCTGCGATCGTGCTCGGCATCCTGGTCGGGCTGGTCGGTGGCACCCTGAATGCCATCCGCAACACCCTGAAGGCCGCCATCATTATCCTGCAGTCGATCCCGTCCATCGCGTGGGTGCCTCTGTTCCTGATCCTGATGGGCTTCGGCAACCTGCCGATTATCGTGGTGGTGGCCATCGGCGCCTTTTTCCCCACCGCCCTGAGCGTGATGAATGCCACGGAAAGTGTCGAGAAAGTGCATATCTCGGCAGCCCGGGTGATGGGCGCCTCGAAATTCCAGATGCTCAGGCGGGTGTACTTCCCGGCCGTCACCCCGGAGCTGATCACCGGCGCCCAGCTGGCGTTCGGCAACGCCTGGCGGGCGCTGATTTCCGCTGAAATGATCGTCGGTTTCAGTGCCGGCCTCGGGAAATCCCTGGCCTATTCCGGCGAAATCGCCGACATGACCGGGGTCATGACCAACATCCTGGTCATCGCGGTTCTGGCCGCCGTAATAGATCAAGTCGTTCTTGAGCGTATCAAGCACCGGTTACTGCGTTATCAGTATCTGTAAACCCTTCTTTCCTCTCCGGGGAGGTATTCAGCCTCCCTCTTTTCTTGACAGACGCTACACCCCCCAACTATTACTGAATGTCAGTTCAATTGGCAGTATCTGCAACCTTTTCAGAAAAAAGTTTGAATAACAAATAATAACGACTGTTCGGCGTACCGATCGCCGACTTGAACCGAAAGGGGTGTGTTTCCGTGAACGACCAGGCTGCTGGCGAACAGACAACGCCTTCACCGATCATCCTCGAAACCAGAAATCTGCAAAAGGATTTCAAAGGCTTTACCGCCATTAACAACGTCAACGTGAAAGTCGAGACGGGAAGCATCCATGCCCTGATCGGCCCCAATGGCGCTGGTAAAACCACCTTTTTCAACCTGCTGACCCGGTTTCTCAAGGCCAGCGCCGGCCAGATCATCTATGACGGTAAAGACATCACCCACGCCCGGCCCGCGGGTATTGCCCAGCAAGGCCTGATCCGCTCATTCCAGATCTCGGCGGTGTTTCCGCATCTCTCCGCCCGGGAAAATGTCCGCATCGCCCTGCAGCGCACACTGGGCGTTTCCTACCAGTTCTGGCGTTCCAAGCAGATACTGGATCAGCTGAATGAAGAGGCCCAGGCAACCCTGGAACTGGTTGAACTGGGCGCCTTTGCCGACACCAAGGCGGTGGAGCTGCCTTATGGTCAGAAACGGGCCCTGGAGATTGCCACCACGATCGCCCTTAAACCCAGGTTGATGCTGCTTGATGAGCCCACCCAGGGCATGAGTTCCGAAGACGTGGGCACCGTCACCGATCTGATCAAGCGGGTCGTCGAAGGCCGAACCATTGTGATGGTGGAACACAACCTGAATGTGGTCTCCACCCTCGCCGACACTATCACCGTGCTTAACCGGGGCGAAGTACTGGCGGAAGGCAATTACGAGACGGTCTCCACCAACCCCGCCGTGATGGAAGCCTACATGGGGACCACCGATGCCGCCTGATCAACGCCCGGAACTGCTCCGGATCGAAAACCTGCATGCCTGGTACGGCGAATCCCACATTCTCCATGGCATGAACCTGACGCTGCACGAAGGCGAGGTGATTACCCTGCTGGGCCGCAATGGTTCCGGACGCACCACCACCCTGAAGGCCATTCTCGGCCTGGTAGGCCGGCGTACCGGGTCCATCAAGATCCACGGTACCGAAGTTATCAACATGCCCACGCACCGGATTGCCCACGTGGGCAAGCTCGGCTATTGCCCGGAAGAGCGGGGCATTTTTGCCTCTCTCAATGTCGATGAAAACCTGGAACTGCCGCCGGTAGTTGCCGAGGGTGGCCTGTCAGTGGACGAGATATACGCCATGTTCCCGAACCTGAAGGAACGGCGTAAAAGCCAGGGATCGAAGCTCTCCGGCGGTGAACAGCAGATGCTGGCCATTGCCCGTATCCTGCGCACCGGTGCAAACCTGCTGTTACTGGATGAGATTACCGAAGGGCTGGCGCCGGTAATCCTGAAATCCCTTGATCAGGTGATTCGCAAACTGCGGGAGAAGGGCTTCACAATCATATTGGTAGAACAGAACTTCCGCTTTGCGGCACCTCTGGCGGACCGCCACTACGTGATCGAGCATGGCCAGGTGGTGGAACAGATTGACGCCGCCGATCTTGAGGCCAAAAAAGAGCAGTTGAACAGACACCTGAGTGTCTGAGCCCGTGGGCCTGGCGCGCCAAAACGCACCGACCCTGAATCTAATAAGAAAAGGAATCCCACTATGTTCAAGCACTGGAAACAAGGTCTGGCAAGTGCCGTCGCAATGGCCACGCTGGCGATGCCGCTTACCGCAGCCGCTGAACTGACAGACGGCAAACTCAAAATTGGTGTACTCAGTGACATGTCCGGGGTTTACAAGGCTCTGGAAGGCCCCGGCGCCGTGGTTGCGGCCAAGATGGCCATTGAGGACTTCGGAGGTTCGGTCCTCGGCCAGCCCGTGGAAGTCATCTCCGCGGATCATCAGAACAAGCCGGACATCGGCGCCAGCACGGCCCGGGAGTGGATTGATGCCAAAGAGGTGGACATGATCACCGCCCTGGACAACTCCTCGGTGGCCCTGTCAGTACAGGGACTGGCCAATGACAAGAAGGTCATCACCATGAATACCGGGGCCGGCACCACGGCACTCACCGAGGAACAGTGCACGCCCTACGGCATTCATTATGTCTACGATACCCACGCCCTGCCTGTGGGTACCGCCACGGCCATGGTCAAGAACGGCGGTGAGAGCTGGTTCTTCATCACTGCCGACTATGCCTTTGGTCACTCCCTGCGGGACAACACCGGTGCGGTAGTGGAAAGCCTTGGTGGTGAAGTGGTTGGCAACGTCAACGCACCGCTGTCCACCAACGATTTCTCTTCCTATCTGTTGCAGGCCCAGTCCTCTGGCGCCGACGTGATTGGTCTTGCCAACGCCGGGCAGGACACGGTGAATGCCATCAAACAGGCCAACCAGTTCCGGATCGTACAAAGCGGACAGAAACTGGCGGGTATGCTGGTGTTCATCACTGACGTGCACAGTATGGGCCTGGACATTGCCCAGGGCCTGCAGTTCACCACCGCGTTCGTGTGGAACCAGAACGACGAAACCCGGGCCTGGTCAGAGCGCTTCTTTGAGCGCCACGGCGCCATGCCCACCATGGTGCACGCCGGTGTTTACTCGGCTGTGACCAACTACCTGAAAGCGGTCAAGGAGACTGGTACCGACGACAGCGATACCGTTCGCGCCAAGCTGGGCGAGATGACCCTGAACGACATGTTCGTGAAAAACGGCTCCATCCTGCCCAACGGAACCATGCTGCACGACATGTACCTGGTCGAAGTGAAGAAGCCCTCCGAGTCCGAAAGCGAATGGGACCTGCTGAGGGTGGTATCGAAGATTCCGGCGGAGCAGGCGTTTATTCCGCTGTCCGAATCCAAGTGTCCGCTGGTTAACTAATAACTGCAGGATCAATCACTGCTTCCGGGGAGATAGCCGACGTGTCGATGCAGGTCATACTGGCCCAGGCGCTGCTTGGGCTGAATGTGGGTGTGTTTTACGCCATGTTGAGCCTGGGGCTGGCGGTGATATTCGGCTTGCTGAATATCATCAACTTCGCCCATGGCGCCATGTACATGCTGGGGGCGTTCATTGCCCTCATCGGCTACTCTCTCCTGGAACAATGGTTCGGAATCAGTCTTCAGATCGGATTCTGGGCGTCACTGCTGGTGGCGCCCCTCATTGTCGGCATTCTCGGGGTGCTGATTGAGCGTGTCTTTCTCAAGCGACTCTACGAGCTGGACCACATTTACGGCTTGCTGCTCACCTTTGGCATCACGCTCATTCTCCAGGGTCTGTTCGCCAACTATTTCAATGTGTCCGGCACGCCCTACCCGGGCCAGCCGGAGTCCCTGAGCGGTGTGGTCAACCTCGGGTTCATGTACTTCCCCACCTACCGCCTGTTTGCCATCGTGTTCTCCTTGGTGGTCTGTTTCGCCACCTGGTGGGTCATCGAACACACCAAACTCGGTTCCCGGTTGCGGGCCGGCGTGGAAAACCCCGACCTGACCCAGGCATTCGGACTGAATGTCCCGCTGATGGTTACCCTCACCTTCGCCTTCGGCGCCGGCCTGGCTGGCCTGGCCGGGGTGCTGGCAGCACCCATCTACTCCGTCAGCCCGCTGATGGGCGCCGACCTGATTATCGTAGTGTTTGCCGTGGTGGTTATCGGTGGCATGGGCTCGATCATGGGCGCCATACTGTCTGGCCTTGCCCTCGGGCTGGTTGAAGGGCTGACCAAGGTGTTCTACCCGCCAGCAGCCAGTACCGTGATTTTCTTCCTGATGGTGCTGGTGCTGCTGTTCCGCCCCGCCGGCCTGTTTGGTAAGGAGAAGTAAGCACCATGACCAACCGCATCCTCTTTATCATCATGCTGGTGGCAGGCCTGACGGCGCCCCTGTTTGCCTATCCCGTGTTCGTCATGGACCTGCTGTGCTTCGCACTGTTCGCCTGCGCCTTCAACCTGTTGTTGGGCTACGCCGGCCTGCTCTCGTTCGGGCACGCCGCCTTCTTCGGTGGCGCCGCGTACATTACCGGCTACGTCACCAAGGAGTGGGGCTTCAGCCCGCTGCTGGGCATACTTGCCGGCGCCGCATTTGCCATGGTGCTCGGCACAATCTTCGGCTTCCTGGCCATACGCCGCCAGGGCATTTACTTTGCCATGGTGACCCTGGCACTGGCCCAGATCATCTATTTCCTGGCCCTGCAGATGCCCTTCACCGGTGGCGAGAACGGCCTGCAGGGCATCCCCCGGGGCGAGCTGTTCGGCCTGATTGACCTGAACAACTCCCTGGCCATGTACTATTTCGTATTTGCCATATTCCTCATTGGTTTCGGCATTATCTACCGCACCATCAATTCGCCCTTCGGTGAGGTGCTACAGGCGATCCGGGAAAACGAATCCCGGGCCCTGTCCCTGGGCTACGACGTTGATCACTTCAAACTGCTCGCCTTCGTGATTTCTGCCACCCTGGCCGGGCTGGCCGGCGCCACCAAAGCCATCATTTTCCAGTTTGCAGCGCTTACCAGCGCTCACTGGCAGACTTCCGGGGAGGTCATCCTGATGACCCTGGTCGGCGGGCTGGGCACGGTATTCGGCCCGGTGGTTGGTGCTATCACCGTGGGTGCCCTCAGCCACGAGCTGTCCGCCTTTGGCTCCTGGGTGCAGGTTATTCTGGGCACCATTTTCGTGGTCTGCGTCATGGTATTCCGTCGCGGCATCATCGGCGAAATCCAGCGATTGGCGAGCCGTAAACAGGGTTAGGAACTATGCGTGTTATTTCTGCACAGGAGGTGGCCGGCGCACTGGCATGGCCGGCACTGATTGAACGACTCGCCACCACCTTTCGCGAAGGCGTGGAAGCACCACCACGACATCACCACGCCATGCACCGTCCGGACGGTGAGGCTACGATGTTGCTGATGCCAGCCTGGGAAGAAGCCGGGTACATCGGCATGAAAATGGTCAACGTGTTTCCGCAGAACGCCAACGCTGGCCTGCCTGCCATCTCGGGTCTGTATATCCTGTGCGAGGGCCAGCATGGCACGCCGCTCGCCTGTATCGACGGCAGCGCCCTCACCAGCCGTCGGACCGCCGCCGCCTCAGCCCTGGCCGCCCGGGAACTGGCCCGCCAGGATGCCGAAACGCTGCTGGTGGTCGGCACGGGCAAACTGGCGCCAATGCTGATCGAGGCTCACGCCGCCGTTCGGCCCATCCGCAAGGTACGGGTCTGGGGCCGAAACCCCGACAAGGCCACGGCCCTGGCCGACCAATTCCGGGACCGGTTCGATTGTCAGGCGGTAGCCGATCTGGAAACCGCCGTACCCGAGGCAGACATCATCAGCTGCGCAACCCTGTCGACCGAACCGCTGGTCCGGGGTGAATGGCTGCGACCTGGCAGCCACCTGGATCTGGTGGGCGCATTCCGGCCATCCATGCGGGAAACCGACAGTGACTGCCTGGCCCGCAGCGAAGTCTTTGTGGACACCTACGCAGGCGCCATGGGCGAGGCCGGCGACATTCTCCAGGCCATCGACGAAGGTGCGTTCAGCAAGAGCGACCTGCGAGCCGAACTGGCGGAACTGCTACGGGACGAAAAACCAGGACGCACCAGCGATGAGACCATCACGATATTCAAATCCGTGGGCGCCTCACTGGAAGACCTTGCCGCCGCCATTGAAGTCTGGGAAACCCTCGGGCGAGGCTAATCCGTCTCACTCCGAAGCCCGCCCTCAATAGCCTGACTCACCAGCCAGCGGCGCAACAACTGAATACCCCGCTCACCGCGTCGGCTGGTTTTCCAGGCAAAGAAAAACTCGTCCCCGGTCATTACCGGATGGCAGGGCAACCGGACGAAATCCTCGGAATCCTTGCGGGTGCTCAGCATGTAATCATTCGTGAGCGCGATGCCCTGATGAAAACGCGCCGCCTCCAGCGCCAGCAGCATGTGACTGAAATGCTGGACCCGAGCGTCCACGGGAATGTCCCGCTCTACCGCCCGGTACCACACTTCCCAGTCTCCCGCCGGTTTCTCGAAAATACTGTGGGTCGACAACAACGGAAACCGCGCCACATCCTCCGGAGTCAGCGGAGCCTCTTCGCCATCCGTTCCCGAACGCCCCAGTTCCCGCCGAATTCTTTGCCAATAATCCTGACTGCAGACCGGAAACAACCGCTCCACATACAGCAACTCATAGCTGTACGCCGACGACCCCCTGCCAACCGTAATAAAACAGTCGGCCACCCGATCGGACAACACCGGATTGGCGCTGCTCATCTCCAGAGCCAGATCCAGTTGCGGGTGCAACCGCTGCAATTCCGGCAGCCGTGGCACCAGCCAGCGCACCGCAAACGAACTGAACACCGACAGCCGCAACCGCGATTCCTCGTGCCCCAGCAACTGCTCACTGGCCCGTTCAATCTGCAGCAGAGCTGAACTCACTGCATCAAGATACTGCCGCCCCTCGTCGGTCAACGACAGCGTTCGGCCACTGCGCCAGAACAGTTGCTCCCCGAGATAGGTTTCCAGCTGTTTGATCTGGTGACTCACGGCGCTCTGGCTCACCGCCAGCTCCTCGGCAGCGAGTGAAAAGCTGTTGAGGCGGGCAACGGCTTCGAATACGGGCAGGGCTTTCAGGGGTGGCAGTTTCATTATCTAATTTTCTAATACCGGTTAAATAAAGATCATTTTATCGGATATTAAAACCCAAATAGACTCCAACTGCGAATTACGGGAGCGCGGAGAGGGACCTGCTTCCGAAAATGCTCGGAGCCATGGGTGAGGAGCGATAGCTCTTCACGGGCAGGCCAAGGATGGCCTGCCCAGGACCCTCAGCGCGACGCAGGAGCATTTAGCGCTGAGGGGCGGAGAGCAAGCGTACAGGGATGTACTTGCAGCGGTTTTCGGAAGCCATTTCCTGCCCGGGCTCATGCACCCAAAGTTTTAGATCGGAGGGAAAGAATATGTCAGGAAAAACCGTAAACAGTGCCATTCTGCTGCTGATCATCGGCAATGCCATGGCGTTGATTTCTGACGTATTCATCAAACTGCTCGAACCCGGCGCCCCGGTGTTCCAGTTTGCCTTCCTGCGCAGCCTGATCACCCTGGCATTCCTCCTGCCTCTGGCCGGACAACTGGACCGAAAACACCTCTTTGCCGGGCTGAAAATCCACGCATTCCGCGCCCACATCCACCTGGTGGGTATCCTCTGCATGGTCATCGCCCTGGGCAACCTGCCCCTGGCAACCGCCAACGCGGTCTTCTACGCAGCCCCCATCCTGGTGATGGTGCTCTCAGTATTCCTGTTCCGGGAAAAACTGACCCCCCTGAGTGTCATAGCGGTGTTCAGCGGCTTTGCCGGCATCGTTCTGATCCTCCGGCCGGTAGAGTTCAACTGGGCTGCCGTCGCCGCGCTGGCATCTGCCTTCGCTTTGGCCATTAACGCCGTCATGGTCCGCCAGCTGCCCAAACAGCAGACCACCGTCCACAAACTGTTCCTGAACTACCTGCTGATACTGCCAGCAGCGGGCGCACTGGCCTGGTGGGAAGGCGCCCCATGGGACTTCGGCATGCTCATCAGCGCCATGGGTTCCGCCCTGTTCATACTGGGCTACAACATTACCGTACTGCTGGCCTATCGCCAGGTGGATGCCAACCAGGTCACCAGCGCCGAGTACACCGGGCTGATCTGGGCCGTAGCCATTGGCTGGATCTGGTTCGGAGAAGTGCCGGATCTGTGGTTCCTGGCCGGCAGCCTGATGATTGTGGTGCCGCTGCTGCTGATCGGCCTGCAGCACCGGCGCAGGTCCCCGGCGCGGGGGTTCAATCCCGCCCCGGAGCCACATCGGCGGCAGAGCGCAGGTGGGACTCAATGGCAAAGGTGTGGGGACAGTCCGCACCAAGGGCGCGAAGCGATTCAGCCAGCCTCAGCAGATACTCCGCATTAGCGCCGCTAGGACCGGAGGCGGAGGCAATCTGGCGGGCAATGTCCGCATCCGGTGCATGGCCGAGGAAGGCTTCGTTGTCTTCGGTGGCAATGTAAACCAGACCCTCGGCATGGCTGCCGTCCTCGAACGTGAGTGGGGTGCTGAAGCGCAGGTAACCGTTCTTCTCCCGCACATCCAGATGCTCGAAAACGTTGGGCGACACCCGAAAGGCCATGCCCTTGCAGACAGCCCCGGGCGCCTCCACCAGAGTCACCACCCGTCCGGGCGCCTCCGGCGTACCCCGGTGATCATGGGAACCCTGCCAGAACCGGCGCTCCCAGCCGCGAATCGAGGCCGGGCGCTGCTCCAGAAACGGGAAATCCACCTTGTAGATCAGCGAGCCGTAGCCGAACAGCCAGATCGACTCAACGCCCGAGAAGTTGTACCGGTTTCGGTTATGCTCAATGGTGTTGGCAGACATCACAGCTTCCCCAGCGGAAAAAAGACCGGCGATACTCTAGGTGGAGGCGATGAATCCCGCAATGCCCGTCAGCACAATTTCAGCGGCCATGGCGGAGAGAATCAGCCCACTGATTTTCGAGAGAATGTTAAGACCGGTCTTGCCCAGCACCTTTTCCAGGTAGCCGGACAGAAGCAGCAGCACGGCCAGGATCAGGAGCCCGGACACCAGCCCGAGGAGCCCGCCGGTGACCTCGGCCACGGTTTTCAGCTCCGCGCCGTACACCAGAATGGCACCAATGGTCGCCGGGCCAATCATGACCGGAATCGCCAGGGGCACCACGGCAATGTCATCGCGGTCTTCGTCCGGCAGGCCGGTGGCGTGGTTTCGGGTGCCACTGGTTACCAGACTGATGGCGGTCAGGAACAGCAGGCTACCGGCGCCGATGCGGAAGGAATTTAGGGTAATGCCAATGGCGCTGAACAGCAGCGGCCCGGCAAAAAACAGAACCAGGCCCAGAATAAACGCCGACACGCAGGCCCGGCGGATGATCGACGCCTTCTCAGTGGCTGGCAAGCCTCTGGTGAGGGCGAGGAACATGGTGACCACAAAAAACGGTGCCAGCAGGAACAGAAAGCGAATCGTGCTGCTGATGTAGGTGGAGAAAAACGTCTCGAGCATTCCGGGCAATCCAGAGGTGAATGAAAGCCCGGAAGCATAGCTTGCTACAACCGATTTTGCCGTAAGGAAGTGAACGTATGAATTGCTGTGGGTTCACGCTGTCATGGGCGTTACATAGCTGAACCGTTTGCGGTACTGCTCCATGGTGCAACCTACCGTTCGCTTGAACAGGCGCCTGAACGAACTGGCATCCTCGTAGCCCACGCTCCAGATAATCCGGGCCGTCTGCTCACGGCTGGACTCCAGTTTGTGCTTGGCGGCTTCAATGCGCAGATGCTGGAGGTAACCGATGGGAGTCTCTCCGGTCGCGTCTTTGAATCGGCGCTTGAAGGTTCGGGTACCAAGGCCGGCCACTTCGGCAACATCATCAATACTGAGCGGTTCCGGGTAATGTTGTTCCAGCCAGGTTTGCGCCTTGCGAATGGCGTCGTCCTGGTGGGCCTTTCGGCTGTAGAAGGCCATGTAGGGTGTTTGCTCCACCCGCCGGCCATCGAGAACCAGCATCTTGCTGCAGGCCAGTGCGACCGATGGTGAAGCAAAGCGCTCCACCAGGTACAGGCACAGATCCACAAACGCCGTTGCTCCGCCCGCGCAGATGATCTGGCCGTTATCCACCAGCAGCTGATCCTCCTCCAGACGGACATCGGGATAACGGTTCCGGAACTGCATCGCTGCCCGCCAGTGGGTCGTGGCCACCTGATCCGTCAGCAATCCGGCCTCCGCCAGCACGAAGCTGCCGGTGCAGACACTTGCCAGCACAACGCCCCGGTCAAACGCCTGTCGTAGCCACCCGTGCAAGGGTATAGCCGGCGCCAGGGTTCGCTCCAGCATGTCAGCTCTGACCGCAGCCTCCACCGAGGAGCCCACCACGATAAGGTCTGGCTCAAAATCTTCGCGGCGCACCGTCGGTGTTACCACGGCACCGCTGTAGCCACGCACCGGCTCGTCGTCTACCGTAACCACCTGTCCGTTGAACAGGGGCTCCGCCCGAACACCCGGCACATGGGCACAGTAGTTGGCCACGGTAAAGAAATCCATCACACCGTGCACACCGGAGGCATGGCAATTGGGTAAGGCAACGATAGCAATGTTGATCATTGATGACTTGCCCGTTTCGCACTTTATATGTCAAATATGACACTCCTGCTGGCCACCGGCAAGTCCTAATCTGAAGCTGTCATCCACCAGCGCACGAAGAAGGACTTTCTCCATGACCTCACAACTGAACACCCAATCAGAAATCTTCCGCCCTGCCAGCCAGGCCAGGGCACCCGCCAACCTGGGGCTCTCGGCCACCCGGCTGGCGCTGCAACTTTACGGCCGGATGTCGCCCCGGAAAGCGGGTCGGCTGGTGCACCACTTGGCGTTCCGGCCATCCCGGCTCCCGATGCCGATCCGCTACGAGCATTTGCTGGATAACGCCGACAGCTACACCCAGCTGCAGCATGGCTCCCGCATTATTCCGGTGTTCTCCTGGGGCCAGGGCCCGGCGATTCTCGGTGTCCATGGTTGGTCAGGCGCGGGCATCCAGTTCGGCGCCTGGATTGAACCATTAGTGGAGGCGGGCTACCGTGTCGTCCTCTTTGACGCACCCGCCCACGGTCGGGCCCAGGGCGAAAGCACCGACCTGTTCGAAATGGCCGACGTCATCACCCGCGTGGCCGCCAGTGTCGGCCGGGTGCATGCTGTGCTGGCCCATTCCGTCGGTTGCATCGCTGCAGCCAGGGCCATCGCAGACGGCCTGCAGCCCAGTTATCTGGCCATGCTGGCACCCCCGGCCAGTGTGGCCGCGGTGATGGAGAACCTGGGCCGGCAACTGGGGCTGAGTCCGGAAGTTCTTGCTGTCCACCTTCAACTGATGGAGGAGCGTTTCGGCCCATCGGTGTGGGATCAGCTGGATCTGGAGGCCCTTTCCCTGTCACTCACCCAGCGGGGCCTGATTGTCATCGATGACGACGACACGTCCATTTCACCGGCTGAAAGCCAGCAAGTAGCCGAAAACTGGCCCAGTGCGGACGTATTACGCACCAGTGGACTGGGTCATAACCGCCTGTTGTGGAGCCCGATGGTCGTGGACACTGTGCTCCGGGATCTGGGTCGACCTGTGCACTCGGTCTGAGCGCTTCGTTCAGGCCGGACTGGCTGACAGAGCTGGCCAGATCACCGGCACTGACTGACCTGCTCCAGATCCATGTTGCCACCGGTGATAATCAGGGCGGTCACCTGCCCCGGGACCAGCGGAACCCGGTTCTCCAGCAAGGCCGCGAGGCCGACGCTGGCTCCGGGTTCCACATAAAGCCGGGCTTCGGTCAGCAGCCGTCGTGTGGCCTCCCGAATACCCGCCTCGGTCACCGTGACCAGCCTGTCCACCACACGTCGGGAAGCCGCGTAAGTGCAATCTCCCACCACCGCCGGTGCCAGACTCGCGGCCCAGGTGTCCACTGAGTCAAGGCTGGCGGCGGCATCCTGATGCTGCCAGGCGTTGAACATGGTGGCCGCACCCTCCGGCTCGACACCAATCAGTTCGACCTCCGGTCGCTGGGCCTTGATGGCCAGCCCCAATCCGGAAATCAGCCCGCCGCCGCCAATCGGACACAGCACGCGATCCACGTCCGGCTGCTGGCGTAGCAGTTCCAGGCCAACGGTACCCTGCCCGGCCATGATACGAACATCGTTGTAAGGGTGGACCAGAGTCAGTCCTTTCTGATCCCGAAGGTCATGACACAGAGCCACCGCCTGCTGGATAGTGCCCTCAACAATTACCTCGGCACCGAGGGCCCGGGTGCGGCTGATTTTCAGTGGGCTGGAGCCTTCGGGCATGACCACGGTGAGCGGCACACTCTGCATGGCCGCCGCCCAGGCCAGGGCGATGGCATGATTGCCGGCCGACACTGTTACCAGACCGGCACTGAGTTCATCATCGCGGGCGGTCATCAGCCAGTTCAGGGCACCGCGGGCCTTGAAGCTGCCGGTGCGCTGAAGGCTTTCGCACTTCAACCCCAGCGGCTGACCCATGGCGGCATCCAGATCAGGCACATTCAGAAACGGTGTTACGGCCAGTTGCGGTCGGATGCGTTGTTCCGCTTCCAGAATCTCGGATTCGTCAGGAAGGGTTGGTCTGGTCATGGTGCACCCCCTTTATTTCGCGTCCCTGAGCCAACCATGACGCTATCCAGGGTGACGATCAAGTCGCAGGTGCAGCCTCGCCTGCCTCAAGGGCCTCCGGCTCACACAGGTACTGCCCCGCATCAAACCGTTTTGTCTGCTGGCGGAACTGCCAGGTGAAGCCCGGCCACAGCGTGGTGTTCTTGCCATTTTCGTTCACGTACCAGCTCTTACAGCCGGTCTGCCAGACTGAATCGCCAAGCTTCGCGTGAATCGAGGCGTTGTATTTGCCCAGCGCGTCTTCCTTTACTTCCACACTCTTCCAGCCGTGCCTATCCATCTTCTTCAAGGCATCCAGCACATACTGGATCTGGCTTTCGATCATGTACACCATGGAGCTGTGGCCAAGACCGGTGTTCGGCCCCATCAACATGAAGAAGTTGGGAAAGCCGCTTACGGTCGTGCCTTTGTAGGCTTCCGCGCCGTCCTGCCAGGCATCAAGCAGATCCTGGCCGTTGCGGCCGTAGATCATGCCGGCGGGAATCGGATCCTGGGCTCTGAAGCCGGTGCCGTAGATGATACAATCGACTTCCCGTTCATCGCCGCTGCCATCAACAACGACACTGCCACGCACTTCGCGAATACCATCGGTCAGCACATCCACATGGTCCTGCGCCAGGGCCGGATAGTAATTGTTGGAGATCAGGACCCGTTTGCAGCCAAAGTGAAAATCCGGAGTGACTTTTTTGCGCAATTCCCTGTCCGGAATCTGGTTACGAATGTGCCGGCGGGCTTGCAGCTCACCGAGCTTCAGAATGCGCGGGTTGCCGACAAAGCCCAGCACCCGGGCCTCGAGTGTCCAGTAGATGCTCTGGCGAAAGGCGTTCAGTGCCTGGGGGAGCATCCGGAACAGGCGTTTCTCCACTGGCCGTATTGCCCGGTCCGGCTTGGGCATGATCCAGGGCGGTGTGCGCTGGTACAGATCGACCCGTGCCGCTACCTTCGCCACTTCCGGAACAAACTGGATCGCCGAGGCGCCGGTGCCGATAACCGCCACTCGCTTGCCCCGCAAGTCGTAGTCGTGATCCCAGTTCTGGGAGTGGAAGCGTTTGCCGGTGAAGGTCTCGATACCCTTGATGTCCGGGTAGGCCGGGGTGCTTAATCCGCCCATTCCGGAGACCAGAATATCGGCCGCCAGGGCACTGAATTCGGGGAGCTTTTCGTCCTTTCGATCGAGCCTGTCGCCAGGGTTCAGGCCCCGTTCCTGCCTGTAGGCCCAGAGCCTGGCGCTGTCGCAGGTTTCCAGCTTCCAGGTCTGCGTTCTCTCATCAAACCGCGCTCCGGCAACATGGGTGTTCAGCCTGATATGCTTCATCAGGCCATATTTCTCGGCACAATGCTTCAGGTAGGCCTTGATCTCATGCTGTTGGGCATACATGCGGCTCCAGTCGGGGTTCTGTTCGAAGGAGAAGGAGTACAACGCCGACTGAACGTCACAGGCACACCCGGGGTAGTGGTTCTGGTGCCAGGTGCCGCCGATATCGTCACTCTGTTCCAGGATCACGAAGTCGTTGTAGCCGGCTTCCTTGAGTTTGATGGCCATGCCCAGGCCGGAGAAGCCGGTGCCGATAATGGCGATCTGTGTGTTCTGTGTCATTGCTGTACTCCTGTGTTGGCCTTGTCTGTCGTTGTCCGGCGGGTCATCATGACCAGTAGACACATGTATACACAGGTTGGTAGACAACCGTATACTCTTGGTTCGGTGATTGGCCTCAGGTGACTGATTCTTGGCCTGCGTGGCGGGCTCTGGTTTGGGGGCTGGTCGTTTGTGGGAAGGGCTTCCAAAACACGCTCCTTGCGGCACATCCATGTGACGCTTGGGCTCCGCCATCCATGGCTCCGCACAGTTTTGGAAGCCCTTCCCACAAACGACCGTCAGACTAAAAGTGGCCCGTCCTTAGACATTCTTTTGAAATCTGGCAGGCCTATTCCAATGTCCGGGAGCGGGTGTCGGGGCCACCTTCACAGACTGTTGGAGGCCATGGATGGCCGGAAACAAGCGTACAGGGGTGAAGCCGAGCGCTTATGAAGCGAAGCTTCATGCGACAGCTGAACGACAGCGATCTGTGATCGCTGGCCGGGCCCCGTGAGGGGTACTTGCAGCGTGTCTGTGAAGGTGGCCCCGACACCCGCTCTTGCACCAAAACAAGAGGAAAAGATGAACGCATTAGCGGGAGGAAAGCTGAAACTCATACAGGCTGCGCTGCGGCTGATTACCGAAACCCGGAGCCTGACGTCGCTGGGCTTGCGGGAGCTTGCTCGGGAGGCCGGGCTGAATCCGAATACGTTTTATCGGCACTTCAAGAGCCTGGATGAATTCGGCCTGCAGGTGCTGGGTTACATTGCCGAGGAGATGAAAGCCGGGGTCCGGGATTTGCGGCAGATGGCGGATTCTTCCGAGCAGGCCTCCCGGGATACCGTCGCCTTCGTGTACCACTACTTCCTGGCGAATCCGGCGGCGACCACCGTGGCTGTCCGGGAACTTCACGGCCCTTCGCCGGTGCTGCGCCGTGCTCTGGAATCGCAGCTGGAGGCCAGCGCCCGGGAGATGGCGGAGGATATTATCGACCGGCAGCTGGTGAGTGCCGTGGCGCCGGCGACCATTCACGAAATTTCCCGCATGACCATCCGATACATCCTGTTCCGGGCCATGGACTACATCGAGAAACCGGCACAGCGGGAAACCATCCAGACTGAAACCGAGCACTTCATCAATCGCCAGTTCCGAGGCGCCATGCTGGACCACCTGTCCCAGGCGGACGTCGAGCGGCTTGCCCTGACACGCACTTGAAAGTTCTCGGAAATCTCCGGTTTTCGGGCAGATCTGGCAACCTGCACTAGTATGTAGGTATCCAGACATCTGATTGATTGGGAACTCCGGAGGCACACCAATAATGAAAATCGGTATCCCCAGGGAAATCTTCAAGGACGAGCGGCGGGTTGCGGCGACGCCACCCTCCGTTCACAAGCTCATCGGGCTCGGCTACGAGGTGATCGTTGAAAGCGGCGCCGGCGAGGCGGCGAATTACTCCGATGCCGCCTATGAGAAAGTCGAGGCAGCCATCGCAGCGGACACCAGCTCGCTGTGGAAAGAAGCCGACTTTATCCTGAAAGTCCGCGCCCCCATGGAGAATCCGGCGCTGGGCAAACACGAAGCGGATCTGATGAAAGAGGGGGCGTTTCTGGTCAGCTACATCTGGCCGGCGCAGAACCCGGAACTGCTGGAGAAGCTGGCGGCCAGGAAGATCACTTCCTTTGCGATCGACAGCCTGCCCCGGATCAGTCGGGCCCAGAAGATGGATGCGCTCAGCGCCATGGCCAACATTGCCGGCTATCGGGCGGTGATTGAGGCGGCGAATCACTTCGGGCGTTTCTTTACCGGCCAGGTGACAGCTGCAGGCAAGGTTCCGCCGGCAAAGATCATGGTGATCGGTGCCGGTGTGGCTGGTTTGGCGGCCATCGGTGCTGCCAACAGCATGGGCGCTATCGTCAGGGCGTTCGATACCCGTCTGGAGGTGAAGGAGCAGGTCGAGAGCATGGGGGCCGAGTTCCTGGTACTGGATTTTGAGAACGAGGAAGGCAGTGGCAGCGGCGGCTATGCCAAGCAGATGAGCGACGAGTTCATCAAGGCAGAGATGGCCCTGTTTGCAGAGCAGGCGGAAGAGGTGGATATCATCATCACCACCGCCCTGATTCCCGGAAAACCAGCGCCGAAACTGATCACCGCCGACATGGTGAAATCCATGAAGCCCGGTAGTGTCATCGTGGATCTGGCCTCGGAACGGGGCGGCAACTGCGAACTGACTGAACCCGGCAAGGTGGCCCATCACCACGGCGTTACGCTGATCGGGTACACCGACCTGCCCAGCCGCATGGCCAAGGTGGCCAGTGATCTTTACGCCACCAACCTTGTGCACCTGCTCACCGAACTGACCCCTGAGAAGGACGGCCAGCCGCTGGTCAACATGGACGACGAAGTCATTCGCGGCCTGACGGTGGTGCATGAAGCGAACATCACCTGGCCGCCGCCGCAACCGGAATCACCGGTCAGTCCCAAGCCCGCTCCGGGCACCGAGGAACCGTCGGCCGCTGACAAGGCAGCGGCCAAGAAGCATGCGGACCGCCGCAGCCTCATCGGCAAAGGTGTCCTTCTTATCGTAACGGCCCTAGCGCTTTACGGAGTTGGCGCCTATGCGCCGGAAAGCTTCCTGCGGCACTTCACCGTGTTTGTATTGGCCTGCTTCATCGGCTGGCAGGTGATCTGGAACGTAACACCGTCCCTGCACACCCCTCTGATGAGCGTGACCAACGCCATCAGCGGCATCATCGTGATCGGTGCCATTTTGCATCTGGCCCAGGCGGAGAATATTGCCGTCGGCATCATGGCCTTTGTCGCGGTGCTGATTGCCAGCATCAACGTGGGGGGCGGCTTCCGGGTCACCCATCGCATGCTCAAAATGTTCCGCAGGTAGGAGGCGCCCGATATGAGTACAGGACTGGTGAGCGTGGCCTACGTGGTCGCAAGTATCTGCTTTATCCTCAGCCTGGGTGGCCTTAGCCACCAGGAATCGGCACGGCGGGGTAACCTCTACGGCGTCGCCGGCATCATCATTGCGGTGGGGGCGACCCTCGCCAGCGTGGGTGATGGCGGCATCATCGCCATCGTGATTGCGGTGCTGCTGGGCGCCGGTATCGGTATCCCCATCGCCAACAAGGTGGAAATGACCCAGATGCCGCAGCTGGTCGCCCTGCTCCACAGTTTTGTGGGTCTGGCGGCAGTGCTGGTCGGCTTCTCGGGCTACATTGAGCCACTGATTGCAACGACTGGCGCGGAACACACGATCAAGCTGGTGGAAGTGTTTGTGGGCATCTTTATCGGTGCGGTGACCTTCACCGGGTCACTGGTGGCCTGTGGCAAGCTGGACGGCCGCATCGACAGCAAGGCGCTGACCCTGCCTGGCCGGCACCTGATGAACCTGGCGGCGATCATCGCCTGCGTATTGCTGGGGGCCTGGTTCCTGGGTACCGAAAGCCTGGCGCTCGGGGTCATTGCTCTGGTGCTGATGACCGCCATCGCGTCGGTGCTCGGTATTCACCTGATCATGGCCATCGGCGGTGCCGACATGCCGGTGGTGGTGTCGATGCTCAACAGCTACTCCGGGTGGGCAGCGGCCTCCATCGGTTTCATGCTGGGTAACGACCTGCTGATCGTCACCGGTGCGCTGGTCGGCAGCAGCGGTGCGATCCTCAGTTACATCATGTGCAAGGCCATGAACCGGTCCTTCATCAGTGTGATCCTCGGCGGCTTCGGCCAGACCACAAGCAGTTCGGCAGCAGCGGATTCAGACCAGACAGTCCACGAATCCAGTGTCGATGATGTCTGTGAGGAACTGCGCAACGCCGACTCGGTGATCATTGTGCCCGGTTATGGCATGGCGGTGGCCCAGGCCCAGAATGGTGTCAGTGAGATGACCAAAATACTGAGGGATCGGGGGGTGAATGTTCGTTTCGGCATCCACCCGGTGGCCGGCCGCCTGCCCGGGCATATGAACGTGCTGCTGGCGGAGGCCCACGTACCCTATGACATCGTGCTGGAAATGGACGAGATCAACGACGACTTCCCGGATACCGACGTGGTGCTGGTCATAGGCGCCAACGATACGGTGAACCCGGCCGCCGCCGAAGACCCGGGCAGCCCCATTGCCGGTATGCCGGTGCTGGAGGTCTGGAAAGCCCGGCAGGTAGTGATTCTGAAACGGGGCATGGCCACCGGGTATTCCGGCGTGGAAAACCCGCTGTTCTTCAAGGACAACGCCCGCATGCTGTTCGGTGATGCCAAGGAGAGCATCGACAAGCTGGTTGGTGGTTTACGGGCCTGAGTCTCAGGCCCGCTGGTTCAGGAAACACGGAACTAGCCCACCAGAATCATCGGGGCTGTCAACATCAGCCCCCACGCCAACAAGGCAACGAGGCCGTCCCTGGAAATCATGGCAAGGCCGAAAACCATCAAAATCAGACCGGCAATACTGGAACTGAAAAGCACGAGCTCGGTTACCGGCATCACAAGTGAAATAAGAATGCAGGCCAGCGCCATCACATACAGGCCGGGCCCACTCGCCAGGGGGGTCAAGCGGGGGCGTATCACACTGTCGACGCGGCGCGCAGCCGGGCGCAGCATCGTCAGCCCCCGTACCAGCTTCTGCTGGGGGATCTGCCGCTGCACCAGCCATCGGGGCAACCAGAAATGCTCCCGGCCCACCAGAAGCTGGCCCAGGGTCAGCAGAACCAACAGCCCCATCAGCGTGGGCATGCCCGGCACCCCACTCAGGGGGGTGATCAGAATCAGCCCCACCAGAAGCACCAACGGGCCGAACGTTCTGTGCCCCACGGCATTCATCATTTCCTCGATGCTGATATGGGCGCGATTGGCCGCGGCGGCTTCTATCCGGTTCAGCACCTCCTCCATATCAGCAGGGTCGTGGTTATTGTCCATAGCCACCGTGTCTGCGTGTACCGCGCTCTATTCCGTGGTGTTGTACACGTAGGATGACACGGTTCCGTCCTGGTTGAAACGCACCACCAGATCGGTGGTTTCCGCATCACCGAAGGCGGACCACTTGTACTTGCCATAGGTCCAGGTGCGTTTGCCGTCTTCGATCCCGGTACGCCAGGGCTCACCGAACATCTCCTGGATATCGGCCCGGGTGGTTTCACCAATCTGGATCTGGTCCACATTGTGGGTGGCGAAGTCTTTGCCGACAGTCGCACAGCCCACCATGGCTACCATCACCAGAGCCACACACAACGTTTTAACCGAACCAATCATCGACATACGGATCCCTCATATTCGGGTGAATTTCACCCATCATAGCGTGTCTATGAGCAGAAGCGATTACGAAGACGACAGGTTTCCGGGAACAAAAAAGCCGCAGGCCCGGAGGCGCTGCGGCAGGTTTCGATCGTCCGATCGAAGGGGATAATCAGAACAGCTTGGCGAGGGACTTCTTGGCGAAGGATTCGACTTCGTTCAACCGGCCTTCTTTCACCTTGATCAGCCACTCGGGATCCTGCAGAAGCGCGCGCCCGACAGCAATCAGCTCGAACTCATGGTTGTTCATGCGCTCCACCAGCTCATCGATTCCGGCTTTCTCAACCGCTTCCTGCTTGCTGGCAAAGGTGCCGCTGATGAAATCTTCGGTCAGCCCGACACTGCCCACAGACATGGTCGGCTTGCCGGACAGCTTCTGGGTCCAGCCGGCAAGGTTAAGATCCGAGCCTTCAAACTCCGGCTCCCAGAAACGGCGGGTGGAGGCGTGGAAAATGTCCACACCGGCTTCCACCAGAGGCGTCAGGAACCGCTCGAGTTCCTCCGGGCTGTTGACCAGTTTGGCTTCGTAATCCTGCTGCTTCCACTGGGAGAACCGCAGCATGATCGGGAAGTCCGGGCCCACGCGATGACGCACCGCCTCAACGATTTCCACCACGAAACGCAGGCGGTTTTCCAAGCTGCCGCCGTACTCATCATCGCGCTGGTTGGTGCCTTCCCACAGGAACTGGTCCAGCAGGTAACCATGGGCACCGTGGATCTCCACGCCGTCAAAACCGAGGGCTTTGGCATCCTGGGCGGCATCAGCAAAAGCGGTGATGACGTCCTCAATATCCTCTTTGCTCATGGCCTTGCCGTTGGGCTTGCCGGGGGCGAACAAACCGGACGGGCTGTAACCGGGAACGGAGGGATCCGGAGGCGTACCCTCCTTCCTGACGGCGCCCACGTGCCAAAGCTGCGGGAAAATCGTGCCACCGGCTTCGTGGACTGCGTCGACGACGTTCTTCCAGCCTTCGAGCGCATCGGAGCCATGAAACGCCGGTACGTTGGGGTAACCACTGGCCGCCGGGTGATTTACCGTGGTGCCCTCGGTAATGATCAGGCCGACTCCCGCCTCGGCACGGCGCCGGTAATAGGCAACCACGTCCTCTCCCGGAACACCGTTGGGCGAGAAGTTGCGGGTCATGGGCGCCATGGCGACCCGGTTGCGCAGCTTGAGGTTGTGGATTTCAAACGGTTCGAAAAGCGGGCCAAGATTCATGCTCATGGTAGTATGCAACCTCACTAATTTGGTTTCGTAAAGCAACCCTATTAAATCTGGTTTTAAAATGCAACCCTATTCGGTACACTCCCAGCATGGCCAGAAAACGTTTTGATGACTCCAGTTGCTCCGTCGCCCGTGCCCTCAACGAAGTGGGTGACTGGTGGTCCCTGCTCATTGTGCTGCATGCCATGTATGGCACCCGACGCTTCGTGGATTTCCAGCAGGAACTGGGCATTGCCAAGAACATTCTCTGTGATCGCCTGGCACGCCTGGTGGATAACGAGGTGCTGCGCAAGGTGGACGTGGGCGAGCACGGCTCCCGCTTCGAATACCGCCTGACCGAGAAAGGCCGTGATCTTTTCCCTGTGGTAATCGCCCTGCGCCAGTGGGGCGACAAGTGGAATCCGGCACCAGACCAGGCACCGCTGGATCTGCGCGACCGGGCCACCGGCCGCCCGATACACGCGGTGGAAGTCCAGGACGCCGATGGCCAGGCCCTGTCCATTCGGGACGTGTTTGTGCCGGAAGAGAACCTGCCGACCGGCAAAAAGAACTCGGCCTGAGTATCCGTACTAACCCCTGTACCGCCCCGTTTCTTGAGTTGTGTCAATCTGACGACCGAACCACCCCCGCTGCCCGGCCATTCTTGCGCTAAATCAAGTTTCCATTCTCCGGGGTCATTAATCTGAACCCATCAACGATTCAGGTTAAGGAGATGGATATGTCCCGTACATTCAAACTTGGTGTTCTGGCTGCTGCGGTTATGGTTGCTGCTCCCGCTGTTCAGGCGTATGAAGCTGGTGATTTCATTGGTCGCGTGGGCGCTGCTACCGTTGCGCCAGACGCCTCAAGCGACCCAATTACCAACGTTGCGGCTGACGCAAGAGTTGACGTAGACAACGATACGCAGCTTGGTCTGACCCTGACTTACATGCTTACCGATCAGATTGGTCTGGGAGTTCTTGCCGCTACGCCGTTCAGTCACGACATTAGGGGTGCGGGTGATCTGGCGAGCGCAGGCAAAGTGGCTGAAACCAAACACCTGCCCCCAACAGTTACACTGCAGTACTTCCCGATGCCCAGCGGCAGCAAGCTCCAGCCTTATATTGGCGCAGGCGTAAACTATACAGTGTTCTTCGACGAAGACACCGCTGGCGCCTTGGCAGGTACCGACATCGAACTGGATGACAGCTTCGGGCTGGCGGCTGAGGCAGGCGTGGATTATATGATTACCGAAAATGTTGGCGTCAACGCCGCCATCTGGTGGATCGATATCGACACCGAGGCAACGATTGAAGCAGCCAACCAAACCGTGGACGTCGAAATTGATCCCCTAGTCTACATGGTAGGCGTTTCCTACAAGTTCTGATCCCCGTGCCCTCCGGCAGTCTCCATGGTCTGTGGGCTGCCGGAAGGTGCGTTCTCCTGTGCGGGGCCCTCCGGCCCCGCTTTTTTATCTGCCAGAAACAACAAAGGCGGAGCATCTGCTCCGCCTTTGTGTATGGTCTAGGTCAGCCTCAGGCGCTCTGGCGCTGGCCTGACCGGCCTCTCTGACCACCACCATTCTGGCTCCGACCGCCACTGCGGCCACCGGGCTTGTCGCCGAAGCTTCTCGGCTTTCCGCCGGGACGACCATTACCACCGCCGTTACCATTACGGTTGCGGGCGCGGCTGGGGTCGGCCTTGGCCTTGGGCTTCAGCGGCAGGTTGTTGGTGGGCTCAAAGCCTTCCACTTCCGTGCGCGGAAGCTGCTTCTTGATCAGCCTTTCAATGCCCGCCAGCATTTTGCCTTCATCGGCACTGACCAGTGACAGCGCATGACCACTCTCGCCGGCACGGCCGGTGCGGCCGATACGGTGCACGTAATCTTCCGGCACGTTGGGCAGTTCAAAGTTTACCACCTGGGGCAGCTGCTTGATGTCCAGGCCTCGGGCGGCGATATCCGTCGCCACCAGCACGCGTACTTCGCCAGCCTTGAAGTCCGCCAGCGCGCGGGTGCGGGCACCCTGGGACTTGTTGCCGTGGATGGCGGCCGCGGTAATGCCGTCCTTCTCCAGTTTCTGGGTCAGGCGGTTGGCTCCGTGCTTGGTACGGGTAAAGACCAGCACCTGGTCCCAGCTGTTGTCACGCACCAGCTTGCTCAGCAGAGCCGTCTTCTGGTTCTGGTCCACCGGATAGACAGACTGCTTGATATTTTCAGCAGAGGTGTTTCGAGCCGCCACTTCAACCTGGACCGGGTTGTCCAGCAGGCCTTCGGCCAGGGTTCGGATCTCGTTGGAGAAGGTGGCAGAGAACAACAGGTTCTGGCGCTTGGCCGGCAGCAGCGAAAGGATCTTGCGGATGTCGCGGATAAAGCCCATGTCCAGCATGCGGTCGGCTTCGTCCAGCACCAGAATTTCCACTTCGTTGAAGCGCACAGCGTTCTGCTGGTAGAGATCCATCAGACGGCCCGGTGTTGCCACCAGCACGTCAAGACCCTTGCGCAGCTTCATCATCTGCGGATTGATTTTCACGCCACCGAAAACCACGGCGGCTTTGGTCGGAACGTATTTGCTATAAAGGTTCACGCTGTCGTGAACCTGAGCTGCCAGCTCGCGAGTCGGCGTCAGGATCAAGGCGCGTGGGCCTTTGCCGGTGCGCGGGTTTTCACCCAGCCGCTGCAGCAAGGGCAAGGTAAAACCGGCGGTCTTGCCGGTACCGGTCTGGGCAGCTGCCATAACGTCCCGGCCGGAAAGAACCGCGGGAATGGCCTGGGCCTGGATGGGGGACGGGGTTTCATAACCCTGATCGGTAGTGGCACGGACCAGCTGCTCGGACAAACCGAGTGAAGAAAAACTCATATAAGATCAACTCTTGATTATTCTGCCTCCACGACCACCGTTCTCGGCGAATGCGGGCAGATGCCATGAACATTCATGGAATAAAAGACGACTACAGTCACGCGCCGTTATCGGGGTGACGTCCTCTGACAGGTCGTATGGAAAGGTCGCACGGGCTTAAAGCCTTGAACTGCGGAATCCCTAGAGGCAGGATGCGGGCACATTAACAGAGGGGCGGAGAATTAGCTATAGGTGCTTTTCAGTAGCATGCTTTTTATTTTTCAGCAAAAAGATGGAACTCCCCTCCACGTCGCAGGTCACTAGCCGCCTCGCTGCAATTAAAAACCCCTGATGACCGGAGGAGCAATGCTCAGTGTAGGCGTCGGTCCGTTTAGCCTTTCGATTGAACATCTGTTACTGCTACTGGCCTTTGTTGTGGCCCTGGTTGTAGGGGCATTGGCCGGTCGCAGGGAAAAGCTCCCGATCTCCGGCGCCCTGGCCGATATTTTCCTTGCCGCCATGGTGGGAGCTCGTATCGGCTTTGTGGTCCGTTACTTCGAACACTATCAGGATGACTGGCTCGGCATTATCGACATTCGGGACGGCGGCTTCGATCTGGTGTCTGGCCTGGTGGTGGCGCTTGTCTTCACCGGCTATCTGCTCTGGCGCCGCACCAATATCCGCCGGCCATTGAGCTTCGCCGTGGCTTCAGGCCTGTTGACCTGGGGCTTCACCACGGGTGTGATCGCCCTGATCCACGACCAGACCCGGGGCCTGCCGGACGTCGCCCTGACCGACGTGAATGAGCAACCGGTCCGTCTGGACGCCCTTGGCCAGGGACAACCCACAGTCATCAATCTCTGGGCTACCTGGTGCCCGCCCTGTATTCGTGAAATGCCGGTGCTGGAAGAAGCCCAGGACCGTTACCCTGGCGTCAACTTTGTCTTTGCCAACCAGGGCGAGCATCCGGACACCATCCGCCGGTTTCTCAGCGAACAGAACCTCAACCTGGACCATGTGCTCAGTGACCGCCAGGGTGGGCTTGGCCGCGCTACCGGTAGCCAGGGCCTGCCAACCACCCTGTTTTACAACGCCGAGGGCAACCTGGTAGACAGCCACATGGGCGAACTGTCCCAAGCCAGCCTGGCCCGGGGGCTTGAACGCTTCCACGCCAGCCATCTCAAATCATCGACGCCGAAAGAGGTAACAAGCCAATGAAACTGTCCTCACTCCACCTCGTGCTGCAGAGTGCATTATTATCGACCATCGTCGTCGCAGCCGGCGTTCAGGCACAGGACTACCCGGCAGTCATCCAGAAACTGCAACAGCAGGGCGTGGAGGTCATCGATAGCTTTGACGCACCCGGAGGTATGACGGGTTTCGTCGGTGAAATGAGGGGGCGCTCCCTGGCGTTCTATCTGACGCCCGACGGGGATCACGTGATTGTTGGCACGCTGATGGACAAGGACGGTAACAACCTGAGCCAGGCCAGTATCCAGGACCTGATCATGGGCCCGAAACTGGAAAAGGCCTGGTCGCAACTCGACGAGAGCCACTGGGTTCGGGATGGCGACAAAAACGCAGACCTCATCATTTACACTTTCACAGATCCCAATTGCCCCTACTGCCATCGATTCCGGCAGCAGGCCGAGCCGTGGATCAACGCCGGTAAAGTACAACTCCGGCACATCCTGGTGGGTATTCTTGCGGAAGACAGCCTGACCAAAGCGGCCACCATTCTGGGCAGCGAAAAGCCCGAAGCGGCACTGGCCGAGCACCAGAATTCCTTCGAGCAAGGCGGTATCGCAGTAGATCGCAAGCGCGTGAGTGCGGCTCACCTGGAAGTAAAGGCCAACAATCGCCTGATGCAGGAACTGGGTTTACAGGCGACGCCCAGCACCCTTTACCGGGGCGAAAACGGGAGCGTGAAAATGGTGCAAGGCCTGCCCAATCCACAAGCCCTGAAGCGCATGATGGGGCCGCGCCCCTGAGAGCCGCCGGATCGACGGCAGTCAAACCGTGAGGGACGGTGCAATCAGGCTCGCTTTTGTTCAACCCTAACGGCATACGGGATGAGGGATTACTCCGTGGCGGCCTTGGCGAAACCTGCCAGAGCACCGTTAATCTTCATCAGCACCTCATCGCAGCCTTCTATCTCATGCCGTTGCTTCAGGTATTGGGGCTCATTGTACCCGAGCCAGACAACGCCATCCGCATCCTCCCAGATCAACGCCTTCTGGGGCAGGTCAATGGCCACAGTCTGGGCGCAGTGCATCAGCGGGGTACCGACTTTGGGGTTACCGAAAATCACCACTTCCGTCGGACGAAGCTCTAGCCCCACCTTCTCGGCATTTTGCTGATGATTTACACGGGCCATTACCGTCATGCCCTTTGCTTTCAAAACCGATTCGAGTTTGTCCGCCGTGGCGGTTACGTCATGATTGCTCCTGACAGTCACCATTCCCTCTGCACCATGACTGACGGTGGCGAACAGCAGGGCCGAAATAACCAGGACCGATCGCAGTGCGCAGCGCATAACATCCTCCAGAACGGTTATCGACAAACTGAGCATAGGCCATCTGGAGACAATCTGCCGACAAAAGCCTCAATAGATGGGTGCGGCACCCTCGGGGCGGCTCTTGAAACGCTTGTGCAGCCACAGGTACTGGTCCGGCTGTTCACGAACCGTATTTTCAATGAAGCGATTCCAGAGTTCCGCATCTTTAACCGGATCGTCCCCGAAATCCTCCTGGATCGGCGAGAACACCACCCGGTAGCTACCATCCGGCATTCGCAGGTGGCTGACGCAGATAACCGCCGCGCCGGACTCCCTGGCGATATAGCTTGGAGAGGTGATGCAGCCGGCACTGACCCCGAAGAACGGCACGAACACCTCGGATTTGCTGCCAAAATCCTGATCGCAGGCAAACCACACCTGCCCTCCTTCTTTCAGGAAGGACAGCATCGGTCTGAGCTGGCGCTTGGCAAATGGCCGGATGTTGAAATGACGGCGGCGGCCGCGCTCGATCATCCGGTCGATCACCGGGTTGTTATTGGGCCGGTACATGTAACCCGGCTTGTCGAGTTTGCAGGCAATCAGGGGCAAGGCAAAATCAAATATGCTGTAGTGACCACCAATCAGTAACACACCCTTGCCACGCCGTTTGGCCTCGTCAAGGTGTTCGATGCCATACACCGAGGCGCCTTCGCAATACGGCGTCATATCCCGCCACCAGGCGTGTACGCTTTCCAGGATCCCCCGGGTCGACGCCACAAAGGCATTCTCCACGAGCCTGCTGCGTTCTGCTTCATCCAGTTCCGGCATACAGGCCGCCAGGTTGGCATCGGCAACACGGGCACGGGACTTCAGTTTTCGGGAAAGCAGACTGCCCAGCCGACTGCCAAAAGACTGTTTCATTCGCATCGGCAGAAACGACAATAGCCAGAGAACAAATACCAGGGCCCAGGAGCCCCAGAAAGCAGGATGCCAGAGGGCGCGTTTTGCAGTTTTTCGGCGGGAGGCCATACAACGGTCTCTATAGAGTGGGAAGGTCCGGCCGATCAGTTTTCAGGTATATCGCCGGCACACCAGCCCGTCAGGATGCCATATTCACCGCTGGCTGGGTAGCTGGGATCCTCATCGCTTGCGGCTCTAGAATCTGGCAACACCCATTTGGCGGCGGTCGGGCTTACACGCCTGGCCTTTGCGTGATCAGGCCCCGAACAGGGCCGAGCGCAAGGGCCTCAGGAAACCACCGGATTCTTTTTGGCTTGCGTGGGTCCGCTTGCCGTCGAATTCCAGGTAGCCATCCTCAATTGGCTCAAAGCGCAGGATTTTCACATCTTCCAGGTAATTCTGGGACGACTTCCAGGGCCCGTGGGTACCCTGGCGGGGGAGACGATCAGCGGCGCGGTTGATGTAGCCGGCATTGAGGGAGCCAAGAATGGTGTCGTCACCGCGACTGTTCTCGGTGTCCCGGGCCACCACGGTACGATAGCCACGCTTGTCCATCAGGTTCATCAGCCGGCACAGGTACTCGGCGGCAATGTCCACCTTCAGGGTCCAGGAAATGTTGGTGTACCCGAAGATCATGCCGGCATTGGGCACGCCCTCCACCATCACATTCTTGTAGATGACTTTGTCTTTCATCACCACTTCCTGGCCATCCACGGTTGGCCGGATACCTCCCAGCATCTGGATATCCAGACCGGTGGCCGGAATGATGATGTCGGCCGCGAGTTTCTCGCCCGATTTCAGGCGGATGCCGGTTTCTGTGAAGCGGTCAATATGATCGGTGGCGATGGAGGCCTTGCCCGCTTTCATGGCTTGAAAAAGATCCCCGTCTTTCACCACACACAGGCGCTGGTCCCAGGGATTGTAATCCGGGGTGAAATGCCGCATGTCAGCAGTGTTGCCCACCTTGCGTTTGATAATGCCCAGGAAAAGCCGACGCATGAACTGCGGGCTCTTTCTGGAACGCTGGTAAAGGAAACGGGAAATGGAAATATTCCGGGCCCGGGTCAGCCGGTAGGCGGTCTTCTCGGGCAGAATTTTCTGCAGGGCCAGAGTCAGCTTGTCGGTGGAGGGCAACGGCATCAGATAGGTGGGTGAGCGCTGGAGCATGGTTACGTGCGCGGCCTTCTCCGCCATGGTCGGCACCAGGGTGATGGCGGTTGCGCCGCTGCCAATGACCACCACCTTCTTGCCTGTGTAGTCGAGATCCTCCGGCCAGTGCTGCGGATGCACAATCTGGCCACGGAAATCATTTTCGCCCGGAAAATCCGGTTTGTAGCCCTGATCATAATTGTAGTAGCCAGTGCACCCGACCATGAAGCTGGCGGTGTAGTGCTCGGTTTCGCCGGTTTCTTCGTTCATGGCCGAGAGCTTCCAGCATTTGTCGACGCCCGACCAGTCCGCCGTTTTGACCCCCAGGCCAAAGCGAATATGGCGCTCAACGTCGTGTTCCCTCGCGGTCTCCGCCACATAATTCTTGATCGACGCACCGTCGGCCAGCACCTTGCCACCGGTCCAGGGGCGGAAATTGTAGCCGAAGGTGAACATGTCGGAATCCGAGCGGATACCCGGGTAACGGAACAGGTCCCAGGTGCCACCCAGGGACTGACGGCGCTCAAGGATGGCAAATGACTTCCCGGGGCATTCACGTTTCAGGTGACAGGCCATGCCAATGCCGGAAACGCCGGCGCCGATGATCAGTACATCGAAATGCTGGTTACTCATTGCCCGTCCTCTCGGATTCCAGTCCGCTTTTTTATAATCAATGGTCTGGAATCAGGATAGCTCAGGCCGGGCTGCCGGGAAATTGGCCAAAGTGGGCCCGGCCCCCGGTTGTTTGAGTCAGTTATCGAGTAAAAATGCGTCGGTCCGGTAAACCCGATCAACTACCCGGGGTGAATTCGGGGTATTTTTTCTGCAGCCGGTAGAGTCGGATGATGGTGATGATGTTGGTAATGAGGACCATACCCTCTGCCAGGGTTCCACCGACAGAGCCGATAACAATGTTGTTCAGCATCCATGCCGTCGCAGCCAGCCCCAAGACGATCCGCAGCGGAATGCCCCGAAGCATGAACATGCCCACGGTGCCGAATACCGCAGCGGCAAGCGGAAACACGTCGGTGACCGACTTCCAGGTAACCCAGGCAACCAGCAGGTTTACCGCCAGCATCCCGAGCATGATCGGCCAGTTGCCCTGATATTTTCGGGCCAGGGTAATGCGCAGGATGACCAGCACCGTCAAGGCCGACGCCGTCCAGCTCTCGAAAAACGCAAACATCAGCGCGAAGGCAACGTTGGCCGAGATCAGCAGCACCATCAGCCGGTCGTCGTTCTTGTTGGCGAAGCCGGCAATGCAGAACCCCAGGGCAATCAGACCACAAAGCTGGCCAAGCCACTCGGCCAGGGTCATGTCTGTTATAAACTCAGTCATCGTTCAAAGGTGTATCTGTTTGTTGCCATAACGGAAATCCCTTCTCCCCGGGAAAGGCTTCAGCCTGACATAATTACCGGAATTGAGCCACGGAGCACCGTGTGCCACAGTAAGTCGCACCTTTGAGCCAGGACTGTCCCCGACCATGAAAACCGTTTTCTCGCCACTGCACAGCCGCCGCCATGTCAAAACCGAACTGGATGGCGGCCTGCTGATCGAGCCCCACGAAAGACCCTCGCGGGCAGAAACCATCCTGGCACGAGTGAAGGACCAGGCGCTCGGGGAGATCCTGGAACCGGAAGAGTTCGGGCTGGAACCCATCAAACGGGTCCACACCGCGGATTATGTGAGCTTCCTGGAAACCTGCTGGGGCGAGTGGGTGGCGGATGGCAAACGCGGCGAGGCCATCCCCACCTTCTGGGTTGGCCGGGGCATGCGCGCCCGTCTGCCGAAGGACATCGATGGTCGCCTCGGCTATTACAGTCTCGGCGCCGACACCTCAATTTCCGACGGCACCTGGGAAGCGGCCCGGGCATCCGCCAATGTCGCCCTTACCGCCCAGAAGCTGGTGGCCGGGGGTGAACGCGCCGCCTTCGCTCTGTGCCGGCCACCGGGTCATCACGCCCATGCCGATGTGTTCGGAGGCTACTGCTTCTTCAATAATGCCGCCGTTGTCGCCCAGGCCTTCCGGGACCAGGGCTACGGCAAGGTGGCGGTGCTCGACGTGGACTTCCACCACGGCAACGGCACCCAGGCGATTTTCTACGACCGTAGCGATGTGCTCACCATCAGCCTGCACGGTGATCCGGATCTGGTGTTTCCGCACTTCCTGGGATTCGAGGATGAAACCGGCGAGGGCGAAGGCGAAGGCTTTAACCTGAACATCGTCTATCCGCCCAATACGCCCTACAGCATCTGGAGCCAGGGGCTCGAAAAAGCCTGTGAACGGATTCAGGCGTTTGCACCGGATGCCCTGGTAGTGGCGCTGGGGGTGGATACCTTCGAGGAAGATCCAATTTCCTTCTTCAAACTCACCTCAGGCGATTACCTGAAACTGGGCAAGCGTCTGGAACAGCTGGGCCTGCCAACGGTGTTCACCATGGAAGGCGGCTACGACGTCGACGCCATCGGCGTGAACGCGGTGAACGTGATGCAGGGGTTTGAAGGCCAAACCTGATCGATGCGGGCAATGGCTTTGGCGGAAACGGCCATTGCCCGTAGGTTGCTAACTGGGCCACGATGAGGGCCCGATACTCCGGAACCGGATGAATACCCATGGAACGCTACCTCCAGCCAACGGCCTTCTTCGATTACGACCAGCCGCAGCTGCAAGCCTGGATTGACGCTCAGCTGGAGGGCGTTCCGGAGGATCCGGTGGAACAGATCAAGGCACTCTATCTCGCCGTGCGAGACAGCATCAGTTACAACCCCTATGTGTTCCAGACCGATCCGGGCACCTTCAGCGCCAGCTACGCCCTGGAAAACGGCGAGACCTACTGCATTCCCAAGGCGGTTCTGCTCGGTGCCGCCGCCCGTTCCATCGGCATTCCCAGCCGTCTGGGCCTGGCGGATGTACGCAACCACCTGTCCAGCCCCAAACTGATCGAATGGCTACGGTCGGATATCTTCCGGATGCACGGCTTTATCGAGTTATACCTGAACGGGCGCTGGGTGAAGGCCACCCCCGCATTCAACCGGCAACTCTGTGAACTGATGAAGGTTGAGCCCCTGGCCTTTGACGGAATCCACGATTCAGTGTTTCAGGAATATACCGAGTCCGGCCAGGCTCACATGGAATACATCAACGATCACGGGGTCTTTGCCGACGTGCCCCACGACTTCATTGTAGAAGGCGTCCGGGCCGCCTACGGCCATCTGTTCAATGGGGATAAGGCGCCGGAGAATGACCTGCGCAGCCTTGAAGAGGAAGTGACAAAGGACTAGTCGTTCAATCGCCCACTGACCGTCCCGGCATCAAATTCAACATACAGATCACCGGCCAGCTCACGGTAAAGACCTGCTTCCTTCAGCCGCCTCAGTTCCGCGGACAGCTTGCGCAGGAAGCGCCGGTTGGCTTCGGTATTGTGGCAGGTCAGCCGATCATAGCTTTCGAGAAGGGGGGTCTCCGGATCGTAGCTCAGGCTGTCCACATACGGCAGGATATCGGGGACGGCGGCGATCATTGCGCCGAACCGCTCATGCTCGAGCATGGCGAGGTTCTGGGCATCGCTTTTGGACCAGATCACGTTAACGTCATTGTCCTTCAGGACCTCATCCAGATAGGTCTCATGGCCAATGACCGCGCCCACAGACTGTCCTTCCAGCTGTGAGAGATGGCGAACGGGGTCTTCTCCCGCTGGGGTGAACAGGTAATAGGTGAATTTGCCGAGCGGAAAGCTTGCGATCACAGCCTCTTCGCCCATCCGCTGTTCCAGAACCTGGGTGAACGAGTAAATACAGTCCGCCTCGCCCTGTTCAAACACCAGCATGGCCCGCTTGTAAGGGTAAAAGCGTTCATGCACATCCACCTCCAGCTCCTCCAGGGCCCGATGCAGAATCTTCTGGTAGACACCGTCCTGGCTTTCAGTCAGAAGGCTGGTGATGCCGGGAACCGCCAACCGAACCGGAGAATCCGCCAGCGCCGGGTTAACCAGCAGACCGGCGCCGACCAAAAGTGTACCGAAGACGTAAAGAAGAGGTTTCATAGCGTGGGCATCAGTCCGTGACAAGCAGGAAGTGACTAGTTTTCATACAGACCGGTCCAGTATGACAAGCAGGTTTCGGGGTGGCCAGAAAAACCTTGTTAAATGTACGGTTTTAGCCAAAAAAAAAGCACCGGATCGCTCCGGTGCCTCTCTCTCATCAGGCGGCATTAACCGTGATTTATGCCGCTTCGTCTTCGCTTTCATCCACGGAGTTGCGAATCAGGAAATCAAAGGCACTCAACGCTGCCTTGGAACCCTCGCCCATGGAGATCACGATCTGCTTGTAGGGCACGGTGGTCGCGTCGCCAGCCGCAAAAACACCCGGAATGGAGGTCTCGTTGCGATCGTTAACGATAATCTCGCCGTGCTGGCTCAGTTCGATGTCACCCTTGAGCCATTCGGTGTTGGGCACCAGGCCAATCTGCACAAACACACCCTCCAGGGAGATATGATGCTGCTCTCCGGATGTGCGGTCGGTGTAGTTCAAACCATTAACCTTGCCATCTTCACCGGTTATCTCGGTGGTCTGGCCCGAGGTGATGATTTCCACGTTCTTCAGACTGCGCAGCTTCTTCTGCAACACATCGTCCGCGCGCATCTCGGCACCGAACTCGATCAGGGTCACATGGCCCACAATACCGGCCAGGTCGATGGCCGCTTCCACCCCGGAGTTACCACCGCCGATAACGGCAACACGCTTGCCTTTGAACAGGGGGCCGTCACAGTGCGGGCAATAGGCCACGCCCTTGTTACGGTACTCGGCTTCGCCCGGCACGCCCATCTGGCGCCAGCGCGCACCGGTAGACAGAACCAGGCTGCGAGCCTTGAGGGTGGCACCATTTTCCAGCCGTACCTCGTGGGGCATGCCCCGGCGTGACGCCGGAATCAGCTTCTCGGCACGCTGCATATTCATGATATCCACGTCGTACTCCTTGACGTGCTGCTCCATGGCCGCGACCAGTTTCGGGCCCTCGGTGTAGGGCACGGAGATCAGGTTCTCGATGCCCATGGTGTCAGCCACCTGGCCACCGAAACGCTCGGCCGCGATGCCGGTGGAGATGCCCTTCCGGGCCGCGTAGATGGCAGCAGAGGCGCCGGCCGGGCCACCACCAATCACCAGAACCTCGAAGGTGTCTTTCTGGTTGATCTTCTCGGCGTCTTTCTCGCTGGAGCTGGTGTCCAGTTTGGCGACAATTTCTTCCAGGGTCATACGGCCCTGGCCCCAGGGCTCACCGTTCATGTAAACACTGGGTACTGCCATGACTTCACGTTGTTCCACTTCATCCTGGAACAGGGCTCCGTCAATGGAGGTGTTCTTGATGTTCGGGTTCAGCACGCTCATCAGGTTCAGGGCCTGAACCACGTCCGGGCAGTTCTGGCAGGACAGGGAGAAATAGGTCTCGAACTCAAACCGGCCTTCCAGCGACTGGATCTGCTCGATCACATCCTGGGACGCCTTGGAGGGGTGACCGCCCACCTGCAAAAGCGCCAGCACCAGCGAGGTGAACTCGTGGCCCATGGGAATGCCGGCAAAACGAACACCAATATCAGTGCCAATACGATTAATGGCGAAGGAAGGACGGCGCACGTCCTCGGAATCTTCGGTGCGCAGGCTGATCTTGGAAGACATAGGCTCCAGTTCTTCCAGCAGCTCCCGGAGTTCCTGGGACTTCTTGCCGTCGTCATAGGCTGCCACCAGCTCAATCGGCTGCTGCAGCTTGTCCATGTAGGCCTTCAGTTGTTCCTTGATATTGGCATCCAACATTGTCGAGCGTCTCCTTTAGATGTTGAAACTAAGTATCTGAATTTTAAATGGGTCGCTTTGCGAATATGGTGCAAAGATACGGCCTGGCAGACAAAGGCTCAAATTAATTGACCCAAACTGTTTAATAGGCCTTTGCTATGCCGCTTTCGTGATGGATGCTGAAACCTTGACCAATAGCGCATATCCAGCCGAAGCCAGCCGAAGTATCATGTTGTAATAACGTAGCAACATCATTCTCTGGTACCCAGCATAGGCAACGCATGTTTCTAGACCGTTTCCACTCCGTCCAGGACGGACACATCGTGATCTCCGCTCTGCAGGCCAGCCAGTTCGCCAAGGAGATCGCCGGGGACTTCAATCCCATTCACGATCCGGACGCCCGCCGCTTCTGCGTTCCGGGGGACCTGCTCTTCGCCATCATTGTGGCGCGCTTCGGGCTCTCGGAAAACATGACCTTCCGGTTTCGAAGCCTGCTTGGTGAGGGTGTACCACTGCGATTTGTCGAGAGCGAAAGCACCATCGAAGTGTGCGATGACGCCGGAAAGGTCTACATAGAAGTCACCCGCAGCGGTGACCTGACCCGGGACGAGCAACTGATCGAAGACATTACCCGCGCCTACGTGGCGGCCTCCGGCAAGAACTTTCCTCACACCCTGAAGCCATTAATGGAGTCCAACGGGGTGATGTTCAATCCCGACCGTCCGATGGTGATGTACGAGAGCATGAGCCTGGCCCTGAACAATCTGGATCTGCCCTCGCCGGGCCTGGAACTGCACAACGCCACGCTCGAGGCGGCCGGCAAGCGCGGTAACGTGCTTCTGGAATACCGCCTGACCGCTAATAACAAACCGGTGGGCGAAGTGACCAAACGGCTCGTATTAAGTGGGTTGCGGCCCTACTCCCCGGAGGCGATGGCGGGTGTTATTGAAGAGTTCTATCGTCTCAAGGCCCGTGGCACCGACTATTTCAACAAGGACAACAGCGGAGACCACAGCAATGCCAATTCAGCCGGGTGATACCCTGCCAGACGTCGAACTTCAGGTAATGGGCGAGAAAGGCCCGGAAACGGTTCGTACCAGCGAGCTCTTTGCCGGCAAAAAAGCCGTCCTGTTCGCCGTACCGGGCGCCTTCACGCCTACCTGTTCCGCCGCCCATTTGCCAGGCTTTGTGGTGAATGCCGACAAACTGCGCGCCAGAGGCGTGGACAGCATCGTTTGCACATCGGTCAACGACGCCTTTGTGATGGATGCCTGGGGCAAATCCCAGAACGCTGAAGAGATCATCATGCTGGCCGATGGCCTGGGCGAATTCGCCAAAGCGCTGGACCTGACCCAGGACCGCACCGCCAATGGCATGGGCATTCGCAGCCAGCGGTATGCCATGATCGTGAACGACGGCAAGGTTGAGCTACTGCACGTGGATCCTCAGGGGCTCGACCAGACCAGCGCCGAAACCATTCTCGAATCACTCTGAGCCTCACTTTTCTCCAGACACAAAAAAACCCCGGAATTTCCGGGGTTTTTCGTTCATAAGCTTTCCCGGGGGAGAGCTTAGATCTTGCCAACCAGGTCCAGAGACGGAGCCAGAGTTGCTTCGCCTTCCTTCCACTTAGCCGGGCAAACTTCACCAGGATGGTTGCGAACGTACTGGGCCGCTTTAACCTTGCGCAGCAGGTCGTCAGCGTCACGGCCGATACCTTCGGCAGTGATTTCCATCGCCTGGATAACGCCGTCCGGATCGATCAGGAAGGTAGCACGGTCAGCCAGGCCCTGGCCTTCACGCATAACACCGAAGTTGTTGGTGATGGTGCCGGTCTGGTCGCCTACCATGTAGTAGTTGATCTTGCCGATGGTTTCAGAGCTGTCGTGCCAAGCCTTGTGGGTGAAGTGGGTGTCGGTGGACACAGAAAACACTTCAACGCCCAGCTTCTGGAGCTCTTCGTACTTGTCTGCCACGTCGCCCAGCTCGGTCGGGCAGACGAACGTGAAGTCGGCCGGGTAGAAGAAAAAGACAGCCCACTTACCTTTTACATCCGCATCGCTGATTTCAACGAATTCACCGCCCTTGAAAGCAGTGGCGTTGAACGGTTTGATCTCGCTGTTAATAATACCCATTAAAGATAACTCCTTGGTGATGGATTTAAGGGTGAATGAAAGTACGGGTGTAATCTACGGATAATCGACGCCCGGATAAAATTGATAATTCCCAAGCCAAAGATAGGCAGAGCCTATCTTTGGCTTTCCGGCGGAGGAATGTATCGCCTGCCGCCTTCTTTATGGGGCCTTAACTGGCAAGTTCAATCTTATGGAAGTCCAGAATATTCTCTTTCGGTGACGCTTTGATGGCAGCCACTTGCGCCCGCTTCTTTGCCAGGATGTAGACAAAGCAGGCGAAATAGAGGCCAATGACCAACGCGCCCACCCACTGAATCCGCAGGAAATCCAGCTGGAATAGCAGGGTCAGGCCGATCATGGCCACCAGATTGAAGATCACGTAATTCACCCGGCCCAGCCGCTGGGCGGTCAGGTTCAGGTTGTCCGTGTACAGACGGATCAACGAGTCCAGCGAATTGATCACCATCAATATCCCCACGGAAATCATTGCCAGATTGGTGAACGCGGCAATCTGAAGACCTTCGGCGTGGTAGTGGTACAACACCGAGAACCACACACCAATGGCGATGGACGGAACCACCAGCATGGCAATCAGCAGCTGCCAGGTTTTGATGCCACTGACGAAGCGGGCGGTAAACTGGCCAATCATGATGCTCCAGGAGAACCACCAGAACAGATAGAACTCATGGTAGTCGTTGATCGGCAGGAAGAACTGGTGAATGTTGGTGAAGTACTCGCCCAGCATGCCCGCAGTGCCGAAGAAATCCGCCGGCGCGCCCTTGCCCAGGGCAAACGCCCGCAACCACATCCCGGCAATCAGGGCGATGAACAGGATGCTGGAGCCCACACTGAGAATGCGCACGTATTTGATTTTTGAACTGGAATACACCGCCAGGGCAATGGCAATGAACACGATCACGTAGAACGCCGGCTTCACCGTTTCGCCGTCGCCGAGTTGTGGCAGGTACCAGGGAAGGTTGACCAGCAACAGATAGGCGGTGAAGGCACAGGTGCCGATGATCACCACGTTGTTGACCACCTTGACCAGCGGGATCTCGAAGAACTTTACCCGTGGCTCGATGATCGCGAAGTAAAAACAGGTCAGGAAATAGAATCCCCAGATCAGGAATGCCCAGAACCCGAACTCAATGGCCAGCGGGTTGGCAAAGCCGTACTCAGGGCTGGCAGACAGATCGCCATAGCCACCGAACTCGGTGAGCGGGAACATGATCAGCCCCACATCCAGACCGGAGGTGAACAGGATGGCAATAAAGGTGAAAGTTCTGACCGGCGTTACGCCGATGCACTGGATGTCCCACCATTTGTACAGGATCAGCACAATGGCGGCGAAGGTGAAGATCAAACCTGCAGATAACCAGAGTGTCATAACGTCCTCCGGTTACTTTGTTTCTTTGTAATGAACAGCATGGGTGTTCCTCCTCTACTTTGTAAGCGCTGCTTCTTTCGAATCGGACACAAACCCAGGACTTGCCTATCGGGCGCCCGAAAACGGCAGAACACCGTCGCGCTGATAGGGAAATCCTGAGGGCTTGCAAAACCCCGGGCGCATTGCACGCCCGGGTGGGATGACGACGCGCTAAACCAGCGCGCGCTTTGCCTGTCCCGGTCGCTGACGCGCCTGCCACTGGTCGTCCATCACCACTGGCGCATCAGAAGGTTGCAGGGGCTCCCTGCCCCGGATCAGGTCGGCTGCCCGCTCGGCCACCATGATGGTGGGCGAATTCAGGTTGCCGTTGGGTATGGTCGGGAAGATGGACGAATCCACCACCCTGAGATTTCGGATGCCGTGAACCCGCGTGTCCGGGTCCACTACCGCCAGCTCGTCGGTGCCCATCTTGCAGGAGCAGGACGGGTGATAGGCGCTCTCCACCGCCTGACGGACGAAGGCATCGATCTGCTCGTCGGTCTGGACCTCGGCCCCGGGCTGGATCTCCGCTCCGCGGTACTCGTCCATGGCCGGCTGGTTGATGATTTCCCGGGTCAGGCGCACACAGTCCCGGAAACCTTCCCGGTCTGCCTCGTGCTGCAGATAGTTGAAGCGGATAGTCGGCGCCTGTTTGGGATCAGCGGATTGCACGTGCACGAAGCCACGGCTCTTGGGCTTGTTGTGGCCAATGTGCAGCTGGAAACCGTCGCCATTGAACGCCTCCTTGCCGTCGTAGCGCATGGCCGCCGGCAGGAAATGGTATTGCAGGTCCGGCCACTCGACACCGGCCTTGGACCGGATAAAGCCACAGGACTCGAAGTGATTGGTGGCGCCCAGACCGTCCTTGCGAAGGATCCAGCGAACACCGATCTTGAGCTTGTTCCACCAGTCCAGCTTGCCGTTGAGCGAGACCGGCTGTTTGCAACGGTACTGGAAGTAAAACTCCAGGTGGTCCTGCAGGTTCTCACCGACGCCGGGCAGCTCGTGCTTTACCTCGATACCGGCCTGCTCCAGTACCTCGCGCTTGCCAATCCCGGACAGCTGGAGCAGATGCGGTGAGCCGATCGAACCGGCCGACAGGATGACTTCCTCGGCGGCCTTGGCCTCGTGTACCTTGCCGCCTTGCTCATATCGAACACCGGTGGCAGTTTTGCCATCCAGCAGTACCTTGTGCACCAGGGCATGGGTGACCACGGTCAGGTTATCCCGCTCCATGGCCGGGCGCAGGTAGGCGTTGGCGGTGGACCAGCGGCGACCGTTCTTGACGGTCATGTGCATGGCGCCGAAGCCTTCCTGTTGGGTACCGTTGTAATCATCGGTTTCAAAGTAACCGGCATCGGAACCCGCCCTGATAAAGGCCTTGTAGAGCGGATTCTGCATGTTGTTGCCGTTATTCACGCCGAGCGGGCCTTTACCCCCCCGGTAATCATCGGCGCCAAACGCCCAGGTTTCGGCTTTCCTGAAATACGGCAGGACATTCCGGTAATGCCAGCCGGTGGCACCCTCGGAATCCCATTCGTCAAAATCCCGGGCGTGGCCACGGACATACACCATCCCGTTGATGGAAGAAGAGCCGCCCAGAACCTTGCCCCGGGGGCAATGCATGCGGCGGTTATCCAGATACGGCTCCGGTTCGGTCTCGAACTGCCAGGCGTATTTCTTGGTGTTCATGGGAATGGACAGGGCGGTGGGCATCTGGATGAAGATGCTCTTGTCGCTGCCGCCGGTTTCCAGCAGCAGCACCCGGTGGCGCGCGTCCTCGGTCAGGCGGTTGGCCAGCACGCAACCGGCGGAACCCGCGCCCACAATGATGTAGTCGTATCGGTTTTCTGTCATACGCATTCTCCTCTGTGGCCTGCGGGGTTAAAACGGAGCGTCGAGATCTTCCATCCCCACATACACCGACTTAATCTGGGTGTAATGCGCGATGGTCTCGCGCCCGTTTTCCCGGCCGATGCCGGAGAGTTTGTAGCCGCCCACCGGCATTTCCGCCGGGGAGGCACCGTAGCTGTTGATCCAGCAGATGCCGGCCTGGATCTGGTGAATGACCCGGTGAGCCCGACGGATATCGTTGGTGAACACGCCGGCAGCCAGGCCGGTGTCGGTGTTGTTGGCCCGGGCAATCACCTCGTCCTCGTCGGAGAAGGTCAGCACCGACATCACCGGCCCGAAGATCTCCTCCTTCACGATGGTCATGTCATCGGAACAATCGGTGAAGATGGTGGGCTCCACAAAAAAGCCGCCTTTGGAGTCTTCCGGCTCGAACGCCCGGCCGCCGTGGCTCAGGGTGGCACCTTCTGAAAGGCCTTTGGCGATATAATCCAGCACCAGATCCCGGTGTTTGGCGGAAATCAGGGCACCATAATTGGTGTTAGGATCCATCGGGTCACCGGGCTTGATGTTCTTGCGGGTGCGCTCCAGCAGGCGCTCCATAAAACGCGGGTACAGATCTTCATGAACAAACACCCGGGTGCCGTTGGTGCAGATCTCGCCCTGGGTGTAGAAGTTGCCCACCATGGCCGCTGAAATGGCGTTCTCCAGGTCGGCATCGTCAAAGATGATCAACGGGGATTTGCCGCCCAGCTCCATGGTGACGTCTTTCAGGGTGGACGATGCCGCTGCCATTACCTTCTTGCCAGTGGCAACTTCGCCGGTGAACGACACCTTGGCAATTTCCGGATGATGGGTCAGCCACTGGCCAACCTCGGCCGCGCCCTGCACCACGTTGAACACACCCGCCGGTACGCCCGCTTCGGTAAAGATTTCCGCCAGCTTCACCGCGCCCATGGGGGTTTCCTCGGAGGGCTTGAAGATCATGGCGTTGCCGCAGGCCAGGGCCGGCGCAGACTTCCAGCAGGCAATCTGCAACGGGTAATTCCAGGCACCGATACCGGCGCAGATGCCCAGGGGCTCCCGGCGGGTGTAGTAAAAATCGCCGCCCAGGTCCTGCTGGTTACCTTCAATGGACGGCGCCAGGCCGCCAAAGAATTCAATGGCGTCTGCGCCGGTGACCACGTCCACCGCTTCCGCTTCCTGCCATGGCTTGCCGGTATCGCGCACTTCTGCGGCGGCCAGCTCATCATTGCGCTCTCTCAACAGCGCAACCGCCCGCAGCAAAATCCGGCTGCGCTCGATAGCAGTCATCGCGGACCACTCGGCAAACCCGGCGCGGGCACTTTCAATGGCAGCCTGCTGCACGGATTCATCCGCCACTTCCACTTCGTAGATGACCTGGCCGGTGGCCGGATTCACCACGGGGAAGGTTTCGCCGGTGCTGTTGGCCAGGAAACGGCCATGAACGAAATTCTGAACAACAGGAAGAGATGCAGACATAGTAATCAGATAACCTCGGTTCGGTGTCTTCAGGCCTTGTGGGCCGTTGGAATCTATCGCGGCTCAGGGCCGTTTCAACTCAGCGCTGGGCCTGAGCCAGTGTCTCGTGGACAAATTTCTTGCAGAGCCGCTCGCCGGCCTCAAAACTTTCTACCGGATCCAGGCTCAGGGCACTGCGCAGCCAGAAGCCGTCAATCATTGCCGCGGTTTGCCGGGCCGCCTCGGTCGCCGCACCAGGTTCGAGCACCTGCGCAAACGAATAGCGCAGATTGCTGTACAGCCGGGCGTTGTTGATCTGCTGCAATCGTTTAAGCCCCGGCTCATGCATCGACCGGGCCCAGAAGCTCAGCCAGGTCTTCGCCGCCAGCGCCGAGCGCTGGAACTCGGAAAAATTCGATTCGATGATGCAATTCAGCCGCTGCTCCGGAGAGCGGTCGGTCTTGGCCATACGCTCCCGCAGTTCCTTGCCCAGTTGATCCAGCAGATAGCGCAGGGCGGCTTCAATCAGGCCCTGCTTGCCGCCGAAGTAATGGCTGATAATCCCGGAGGACATGCCCGCCCGCTTGCTGATGCTGACAATGGTGGTGTTTTGCATGCCCAGCTCGGCGATGGACGCCATGGTGGCTTCGATCAACTGCTGTTTGCGTGTGTCTTTTACTCCAACAATCGGCATGGCAGCTTCGGTTACTCGTCTTGATTCCGGTGTTGAAAAGCAGCGCGAATCAGCTCTGCTTTTTATTAATTGAACGTTCAATTAACGAAAAGCTTACAGAAGCCGGATGGGAAATTCAAACCTGTTTAAAAAACGGGCAATCCCAGGACCACCCTGATGTGGCCCTGTCGAGGCTGCAGGAAGGGTACGCAAATATCAGTTATGGCGCCGGTAGTCGGGGTCTGTCCAGCACACGGGAAGCGCTTCGCCGGAAGGGAAGGCCAGTTCGGATTTTGTATAGGATTCAGGGTCCTGCGCCTCCTCTCCGTAGTGAAGGCTGCCGCGCACCTGCTGGATGTGCGGATCAAACAGTGCCTGGGTATCCAGTACTTCAATCAAGTGCCCGGTTGCTTTTTCAGCGACAAACATAGAGGCCTCCGTGGAACAGGATTTATCCTTTCAACGTAGCAGATGGGCCGCCATCCAGACAGCCGCGCATGGCAAGTGGAAGCACCGAAAAGATGGAAGACCACGCCCCGACATCGAAACATGAGACATTTCGCTACATTAAATATCGGTTGTCGGCTTTTCTGAAGGAGAAAGATTGTTAAGCTGAAATCTACGATAAAAAGAAAAGCCTGATGGCCAGATAACGGGGTTTACTGTTTGTGATCCTCAGCAATGCTCTGCGTATCCTTGTTCTGATCCTGGTGTCCTGCGTGGCCCAGCTTGCCCATGCCGATGCCGGCCTGATCACCCTTGCCCCTGACGAACCGATTGAGAGCCATTTCCAGTACTGGGAAGACCCGGGTGCCGAAGCAACGCTGGAGGATGTCCGCGACCTTCCCGAGTCCGCATGGCAAGCCAGGCCCTCGGGCAAGGCCACCTTCGGCATCACCGATTCCGCCTACTGGTTGCGGATGCAGATACGCAACCAGACCGACCGTGACCAATTGCTGATCGCCGAGCTGGCGTACTCCCAGCTCGATAACGTGGTGTTTTACGAGCTTTCCGGAAGCAACCTGCTCCGTGAATTCCGCACCGGGGACACCCGCGCCTTCTACCCGAGGGATGTCGACCATCCCAATATGCTGTTCCGATTCCAGCTGGCCCCGGACGCCCTGAAAACCCTCTACATTCGGGTAGCCACCCAGGGAACCATGGTGGTGCCTTTACGGATATGGCGACAGAACGATTTCTACGAGGCCGCTGCCAACGAGCAGAAGCTGCATTTTTTCTATTACGGCGCTCTGGCGGTCATCATTCTGATCAACCTGGCGGTCTTTCTGACCCTGCGCGAAAAGCTGTACCTGTACTACGCCCTGGCGGTTTTTGGCTATCTACTGTTCTTCGCCGCTATCCGGGGCTTTACGCTTCAGCATATCTATCCGCAGGCGCCCTTCCTCCACGCCCATGTACTGCTGCTGTCCATTCCATTTCTAGCCATGTTCTCGATTCTGTTCTGCATGGAATTCCTGAGAGTCAGGGCCCACAGCCCCAGGCTTTACCGGGCCCTGCAGGCACTGCTGGTTTTCGAGATCCTGTACTTTCTGAGCGCGCCACTGCTGAGTTATGACACCGGCATCCGGGTGGCTGCGATCTCGGCATTTGTGTTTTTCTCGCTGCTTCTGCTGGCCGGACCCGTCGCCTGGGCTGCTGGTGTTCGGGCCGGCGCGTTTTTCACCATCGCCTGGACGCCCCTTACCGTGGGCGTGTCGGCAACCGCCGGCCGGGCGCTCGGCCTGTTACCGGAGAACTTCTTCACCGAATACGCCATGCAGATTGGTTCCGGGCTGGAGGCCTTTATCCTGACCCTTGCGCTAGCCGACCGCCTGTACCGGGAGCGGGAGCAGAAAATCCAGGCCCAGGCCGACATTCTGCAACAGCAAAAAGCACGCAACGACGCCCAGGACCGGCTGAATGAAGCACTCACCCATGACCCGGTGACCGGTCTGCCCAACCGCAACCGGTTTGAGTGGATGGTGGACGAGCAGCTCAGGCACGACCCTAATGGACGCTACATGGTCGGCGTCGCCCGGGTGACCCGACTCAAGGAAGTCAACCGAACGCTCGGGCTTGAACGAAGTGAGCGCCTGCTCAAAGGCATGGCGCAGCAGATGACCGAACTGGCCAAGCAACTGCCCATGGTGCACACCACGGTCGATGCCCGTGGACGCGACGAGCGGGTGTATCAGCTGGCCGGGGACAGCTTCGGGTTGCTGGTGGATGTCAGCAAGGCAGGAAACAACTTTCAGATCCTGGATAATGCCCTCAAACAACTGGCGGAGCCGGTTCTGCTCGACCACCTCGCCATCGAACCCGGCCCCCGCTTCGGAGTCGCAAGCTACCCGGAGCACGGCATGAAAGCGGCCCAGCTGATCCGGAATGCCCATGTCGGTATGGAAATGGCGCCCCACGGCCCCTACGAGAGCGGTTTCTACTCCCGCCAGAACGACATCTATAATGAAAGCCGCCTGACGCTGATGGCGGATCTTCGTCAGGCTCTTCACCTGAACCAACCCCAATTGCACTATCAACCCAAAATCAGCCTGGCCACGGGCCGGGTGACCGGTGTCGAGGCCCTGATTCGCTGGCACCACCCGGAACGGGGCTGGGTGCCACCCGATGATTTCATTCCGCTGGCCGAGAAAACCGGGGTGATCAAGCACCTGACCCGCTGGGTCATCGACCAGGCACTGAACGACCTGAAAACGCTGCACAACATCGATCCCACCCTGACGATGTCGGTGAACGTCTCCGCCCGGGATCTGGTTTCCCCGGAGCTGAAAGGCCTGTTCGAAACCCGGATCAAACGATATCAGCTTCTCCCCGGTCAGATCACCGTGGAACTCACCGAAACCGCGGCCATGGACGATCCTAAAGCAGGGCTCAAGGCACTGGAAGCGCTGGCAAAGACCGGTTTGAAGATCTCCATTGATGACTTCGGTGCCGGCTACTCATCGCTCTCCTACCTGAAGCAACTGCCGGCCAGTGAAATCAAGCTGGACCGGGCGCTGTTGCAGGACCTGCACACCAGCGACAGCGCCCGCATGATCGTGGAAACCGCCATCAGTATGGGTCATGGCCTGGGTTTTCAGGTTGTGGCCGAAGGCGTGGAAACGGAACAGGCGGCGAGCCTGTTAAAACGCATGGGGGCAGACCTGCTGCAGGGTTACTGGGTCTGCCGCCCGAAAGCGCTCGACGAGCTGGAACAGTGGCTGGTGGTTGAAAGAAAGGGCTTCCGACACCAGCGTCTATACTAATCTTACATTTACTGGAAAAGGATTCCCGTTTATGACTCTTGACCAGATTCAGGCTTTACTCAACAACTGGACCGGCCTGGGTATCTGGCTGGCTCTTGTTGCCGCCAGCGTCGCCTGGGTGATCTACGATCTAAAAACCAGCAACAGCCACATAGCCTCCATGATGCGGTGGGTCTGGGGCCTGACAGTCCTCTACTCCGGCCCCTTGGGCGTGGCCATCTACCGATTTTCCGGGCGCAAACAGATTGCCACAGACAGTCTGGCCCGCAAGGGCTTCCGCTCGGTCGCCCACTGCTATTCCGGCTGCGGCATCGGCGAGATTCTTGGGGGTGATTATTTCGGTCGGCCTGTTCGCCATGGGTAATTTCTGGGCCGCCATCATTACCTTCACACTGGCGTATATATTCGGCTTTGCCCTGAACATCGGGCCGATGATGCAGAACGGCATGGCCTTCAAAGAAGCGTTCAAGGGTGCCTTCGTTGCGGAAAGCATCAGTATTGTGGTGATGGAATCCGTCGCGATCACCACCGATCTGTATCTCGGTGGCGAGTCCACCATGGGCGATGCCCTGTTCTGGTCCTCACTGTACGTGTCACTATCACTCGGGTTCTTTGCGGCCTGGCCGGCCAATCTGCTGTTGATCAAATACGGCCTCAAGGGCGGCATGGGCGACCCCAGGGATGAAGACGCGGCTGCCCATGCCCATTGCCACTGAGGCGTCGGCTTCCCCCGGCCAGGAGAGTTTGCGGGTCACACCAGCGCCCCATTAACGATGGCCCGCAACTCCTGGCGAATCGGATAGGTCGACGAGGGAATTAGCTGGGTCATGAAGATCACCACCAGTTCCTCGACGGGATCGATAAAAAAGTTGGTACTCGCCAGGCCACCCCAGCCGTATTCGCCGACCGACCCGTTGGTCTGGGATTTGGCGACGTCGGTTTTTACCGAAAAGCCCAGACCAAAGCCACTCCCGGCATAGGGTGTCTCGCTGAATGCACCAACGGACAGGCCGGGCAGGTCCTGGTTGTCAGGCAGGTGGTTGCGACGCATGAATTCCAGGGTTTTCCGACCAATAATCCGCCGCCCTCCGAACTCTCCACCCTGGCAGAGCGCCTGAGCAAAGTGGAAATAATCGTCGATGGTGGAAACCAGTCCGCCGCCGCCGGACACAAACCTGTCTTTTTGCCGGAACGGGGATGTCTGTGGGTCGTCCTGCAGCGTGAACTGATCGCCGGGGTGATACTGGTAACAGGCGGCAAAGCGGTCAAGCTGGTCGTCACGAACCTGGAAGCCGGTGTCAGACATGGCCAAAGGTTCAAAGATCTGCTCTCGCAGATACTCATCAAACGGTTTATCGGCCAGCAACTGCACCAGATACCCCAGCACATCGGTGCTGACGGAATAATTCCAGGCCGTACCTGGCGAGAACTCCAGCGGCAGCTCTACCAGCTGATTCACCAGTGCTTCCAGCGTCATATTACGGCTGCCATCCAGCCTCAGCTCCCGGTAAGCCGCATCAACGTTGGTGCGATTCATGAATCCGTAGGTCAGGCCTGACATATGCGTGAACAGGTCGCGAATGGTCATGGCGCTGGTGGCGGGGGTGGTCAGGAAATTGGGATAGACTCCGCTCTTGTAAACCCGCTGGTTTTTCCAGGCCGGAATGTACTTGTGTACGGGATCATCCAACAAAAACCGGCCCTGTTCATACAGCTGCATCATGGCGATGGATGTGATCGGCTTGGTCATGGAATAAATGCGGAAAACCGTATCCCGGCGGACCGGCTTGTTGCGCTCCACATCCATCAGTCCTTGCGCGTTCACATAGGCAATTTCGCCTCGCCGGGCCACCAGTGTCAGCGCGCCGGGCAATTTCCCGGGCCGGATATAACGACGGTCAAGATGGTCGTGAATATTGGCGAGACGGTCCGGGGCGAGGCCGGCAACCTGTTTGGGTTCCATCATAGAGAAGACACCTGGTTATTTCCGATACAACACCTTGACGCTTTTCAACGGGCGAACACGGCACCAATCTAGCACAACCGGGGGGTGATAACTCCGTCATTCACTCTCCCTCACGCTGCCTCAGGGCTTGCCCCAGGCTTGCAAAATATCGCTGGAAATCGGCATTGATTCGCGCCCGCTCCTCACCCCTCGGGTATAGCCCCAACTTCGCTTCTTCCGTTTCTCTGGTGCCTTTCACCAGAAAGGTATTCTTGCTCGGCGCGTCCTGCACAAACGCTTCAAAGGCGCGGGCGCAGAGCTCTTCCGGCTGGCTGTAGTAGTGCACACCGGCGGTCTTGTCGGCTTTGGCGGACTGTTGGAACAGGTTGCTGGGCTGGTTGCCGGTGGCGTCCAACAATACGGAGCGGTAACAGGCCTGCAGGCGATCGTTCAGGGGGTGGGCGATAGCGTCGTCCCGGGCCAGCCACAGCCGGGAGCCGAATTCTCCGGGCCGAGTGTCGGGAAACAGCTTGTCGGCGATGTAGTGGTCAAAGGCGTGGAACCATTCATGGGCAATGCTGCCGGGGCCGGCGTTCTTGGCCAGCGAGAAACTGCGTGTGGCAGGCGTGTAATGGGCCGACACGCCGGGCTGGCCGCCGATGCCGTATTGCAGCGCTAGGGTGCCACGCAGGGAAATCAGGCTCTCGGTGCCGCCTAGGTTGGTCATCAGATCAGTCAGGGCATTGTAGAACTGGACGGCGCTGCGCTGCTTCTCCGGTTCGGTGACCCAGCGGCCGATCTCAATGCTGCGGAACTGGAAACGGCGGCGCACGTCCAGGAAGGTAATAGGGGCGCCGGCGCGCTGGTCCGGGCCCCGTCGGTAGAAGGTATTCGGCATGGGTGCAGTTTACCACTCCAGCTGCGCGCGCGGCGATTGGCCACAACGCGGAACGGTTCCCTCTTGAAATATCGCCCCGCCAACCAAACCTCTTGTATATGGGCCAGCCCTCGAAAAGCAGTTCACCAATGGCTGGACAGTTATGATGGAACAAACCTGGAGGCCCAACATGGCTGAATACTGTGTCGTTGCAGCAGAGCTCGCAAAAGCGCGGATTTTCACACTGGAGTCCTCTGAAACACCAGAAGTGGAAAGGTCTCCATACCTGGTGGAGTGTAAAACGCTCGCCAACCCGGATCACACGGCGGATGAGAGTGAGATCTGGAGCGATACCCGTCGCGGCGCGCATCGTGAACACCAGGGAGGCCAGATTGCCGGCCGGACCGCGGGCATACCGCACCACAATTACGACGAACACCGCGACAAACGCGAACACCGGGTCAACCGCGAGTTTGCCAAAGATATCGTGGCCGACCTGAAACAGGTCATCCACGATAAAAACGTCAGCCACCTGATACTCTGCGCCGAAAACCAGATGCTCGGAGTGCTGAGACCGGAGCTCGACGCCCTGCCGAGCGACAAGGTGACGCTAACAGAGGTCGACAAGGATCTCGCGCACCTTAAGCCTGAGGAATTACAATCGAAACTGGCGGAGGATGGCCTCCTGCCCCGGGCCAAGCGGCCCAGCATAGGTGGGCCGTAGCGCACCACATGCTCTAAAGTGCTGCCCCACAACGCGGGGGCGGCACTTATACCGGCCCGGGGATGTTTTTCAGAAGCTCGGCATTTGTGGGGTACTTTTCCAGAAGCTCAACCAGCTTTTTTGTGCCCTCTAGCGGTTTGAGACCGCCAAGCGCCCGCCGCAACGCTCTTATTTTGTCTAAATCTTTCGGGTCCAGCAGCAGCTCTTCACGGCGTGTACTGCTTTTCGAAATGTCCAGCGCGGGGAAGATTCGCTGATTCGCAACGTCTCTTGATAAAACCAGCTCCATGTTCCCCGTGCCCTTAAATTCCTCAAATATAACCTGGTCCATACGGCTGCCGGTATCAACCAAAACGGTTGCCAAAATGGTAAGCGAGCCGCCATTCTCCAGATTTCGTGCAGAGCCAAACAACCTCCGCGGGATCTCCATCGCTCGCGCATCAACCCCGCCAGACATGGTACGACCGCTGCTCTTTCGCTCCGCATTGTGCACACGCGCAAGCCTCGTGAGAGAGTCAATCACAATCATGACGTTGTAACCCTCGCCAGCTTGTTGGCGAGCGATATCAAGAAGCTCATCGGCAACGCGAGCGTGATGAGCATAGCTTTCATCCGAAGAAGAAGCGTGTACCTCAGCCGGGACGCTACGCTTGAAATCAGTGACCTCTTCGGGTCGCTCATCTATCAATAACGCGTAAAGTTTAATGTCGGGATACGCTTCTCCCACCGCCTGGCAAATATCTTTTAACATTGTCGATTTTCCAGACCCCGGCGGCGCAACTATCAAACCTCGCTGCCCCATTCCAATTGGCGTGATCAAATCCATCGCGCGCACCGTAAGTTTTTCTGAACCTTGCTCCAGGCGAATTCCAGGCGTTGGATTGATAGCCACACCGTTTAGAAAACGTTTTTGTGGATCAGCCTCACCTTCAACCTCAACCATAGCTTCGGCTTCCTCAGCCGCTGGTTTAGCGTCTTTATTTCGTTTCCGGGTTAAACCTAATGTCTTTCTCGTCATGGCTGTTTGATTGCTCTTGCTTGATAGATATTTTTTGAAATGCCCCTTAATGAATGGCTTGGCGGCGCACCGGAGTGCCAGCGTAGGTGCGTCCGACAACAGCCATTGGTTCAAGGCTTGAATGCGCATATCCGTGCGCATAAACTTAGGTTATGCATTGAACAGCCACCTGGAGGCTCCGATGGCCGAACTCTACAACGCAGCCGCACCGAAAAAAGCCGCGAACCTCTCAATCAATAGCGATCTTCTGCGTAAGACCCGTGAACTGAACATTAACTTGTCTGCTACCCTGGAGCGAGCGTTGAGAGAAGAGCTCGCCAAACGCAAAGCAGAACAATGGGTTGAAGAAAATCGAGCTGCGATAAAAAGTTACAACGATTTTGTCGAACAACATGGATGCTTCGGCGACGAATTCAGGGAGTTTTGATGGCACAGTTCGATGTGTACCCCAACCCAAGCAAAACCAGCAAAGCGCACTACCCTTACCTTGTCGATATTCAGAGCAGCCTGCTGAGCGAACTGGCAACTCGCATCGTCATCCCTTTGGGAAAACGCCCCGCCTTTGGTGGCGAAGCCATGCAAGGACTCACGCCGGAAATCAGCTTTGCCGACCAGGAACTTCTGCTGTTGACCCCACAAATTTCGTCCGTGGCAGAAAAGCATCTCAAAAGCCCTGTTGGCTCCCTTTCACATTTCAGAGACCAGATTGTTGAAGCTCTGGACCTGGCTATCACTGGCATTTAACGATTGCAGCATGCGCGCCCATGGAATGGAGTCGAAGGCAACTCCCGCAAAAACGCGGAGAAACATGGCGTAAACCAGTCTGAAGCGGAAGAGCGGGATATGCCCTATCAATCGCTGATCAAGGCTTGGCTTGCGGATGACGTAAACGACAGCCGTCGCACTTGAGGTGCTAACGAGGCTGTAGAAAAACCCGCTTCCTCAAGCGGGAATGGCGGCAATGACCATAATTTCCACTTTCCATTCCGGTTTGGCCAGATTGCCTGTGACACAGGCACGAGCCGGTGTACGTCCTGGCGTAACCCAGGCATCCCAGGCCGTGTTCATTTCCTGGAACTCGGCCATGTCAGTTACCCAGATGGTCGCAGACAGAATGTGGGATTTATCAGTGCCGGCCTTGGCCAGCAGTTGATCGATGCCTTGCAGAATTTGTTCGGTTTGTCCGCGCATGCCGGCACTGGCGTCATGAGCTACCTGGCCTGCCAGATAGGCCGTGTTGCCATGCACGACGACCTGACTCATACGTTGGTTGCTGTCGATGTAACGATCACTCATAAAATACACTCTTTCTAGTTGAATAAAGCGGGAAGCCCGCGCCATTAACCACAACGGAAGCCCTGCAAGAAGGCGGCAAGATTATCACCGAGGCTGTCAGTTGGATATCCGCCCTCCTGAACGATTACTTTCGGGCCTTTAACCTGCGCCAGGCGCTGGCCAATGCGGTAAAAATCCTCGGTTTCCAGCGTCATCCCAGCCAGGGGGTCATCCTTATGGGCATCAAGCCCGAGTGCGATGACGATGGCCTGAGGCTGAAATTCGGCAAGCGCTGACAACAGGCGCGACAGGGCCTGTAAAAAATCAATGCCATTGGCACCCAGTGCCAGAGGTACATTTCGGTTATACCCCTCGCCATCACCTTCCCCCACTTCATCCGCCGCACCCCAGTAAAAGGGGTAGAAATCCGCAGGGTCGACGTGGACTGAGCCAGTCCAGACGTCGTTTCGTTGCCAAAAAATGTCCTGGGTTCCATTACCGTGGTGCACATCGACATCGACAATGGCTACACGCTCATAGCGCTCACGCAATACGGTGGCTGCCAGCGCCGAGTTGTTCAGGAAGCAGAAGCCGCCTGCCCGTTCCGGCCCGGCATGGTGGCCCGGCGGTCGACACAGAGCGTAGCTGGCAACCTCGCCTTGCAGCACGGCATCCGCCGCTGCCTGTGCTGTTGTTGCACTGGCGAGAATGCCGGTATAACTGCCTTCATCCATCGGGCACGCCATATCATGCATGTGCCACCCTGCCTGGCCGATTATGTGGCGAGGGTAAAAACGGGCATGGCCACAGGGATGTACATTGGGAGCAACCACATCGGAAGCACCGGGCATGGCCCGCCAACGCGCCACCACACTCTCAAGGAAGCTAAGATAGCGAGAGGTGTGAATACGCTTCAGCCGGTCCAGAAGTAGCGTATCCCTGGTAAGCGGAGGCAACAGAGTCAGACTGGCACTCGTCGCTTCAATCGCCGCTTTCAGGCGCTCGGCGCGCACCGGTTGCTCCGGTGAGGGCGTGGGTTGACCACAGAGAAAAAACTGCTTGGGCGCGTGAAACTCTTGAGCCTCATGGTAAAAACATTTCACGGTTCACCGCCTAGTGATTACCACCCAGGTGTTTGCTCAGGAAGTTGCACGTTCGCTCCTGATCCGGATTACTGAACAGCTTCTCCGGGGTGCATTCTTCAACGACGACCCCTCCGTCCATAAACATGGCCCAGTCCGACACATCACGTGCAAATGTCATCTCGTGTGTCACGATCAACATGGTCATATGTTCTTCTGCCAGGCCGCGCATTACCCGGTTAACTTCTTCGACAAGCTCCGGATCCAGGGCTGAAGTCGCCTCGTCAAACAGCATCACCTTTGGCTGCATCGCCAGCGCCCGGGCAATCGCCACCCGTTGCTTTTGACCGCCCGACAAATGGTTGGGAAACACCTCAGCTTTCTCGGCAAGGCCAACCCGGTCAAGCAATTCCATGCCCAACTCCCGGGCAACTTTCTTATCCATGCCTTTCAGTTTTCGTGGTCCCAGGGTGACATTGTCAATCGTGGACAGATGAGGAAAGAGATTGAAGTGTTGAAACACCATACCCATGTTCTGGCGGATATGGTTGATGTGGCGTTCAAATGCGAGGCCACGCATATCAGGCCGGTTCACCTGGACGCCGTCGAGAAGAATCTCACCCTGGTCAATCACCTCCAGTTGGTTCACCGAGCGTAACAGCGTGCTCTTGCCGGAACCGGAAGGACCAATAATGGATATGATCTTTCCGCGATTTACCGTCAGGTTGATGCCCTTCAAAACTTCCAGATCGCCAAACCGCTTGTGCACGTTGCGGATTTCGACCATCGGAGTTTCGGTTTGATGTTCAGTGCTCATGGGTTCTCCCGCCTGTCATGCTGCAATAGATTAGGGTTTAGCGACGATAGGCCGTCTGCCGCTCCAGCCAGGCCTGGCCTAGCTCCATAAAAATGTTGATCAGGTAGTACAGCATGGCGATAACGATGAAAAACTCGAATGGCCGGAACGTTACGCTGATCGCGTACTGAGAGGCATACACCAGCTCAGCCACACCAATGGCGGATAAGACGGACGTATCTTTCACCATTAAAATCATATTGTTGCCCAGCTGCGGGATCGCGCGAATAAAGGCCTGCGGCACAATAATGTAGAAAATGGTGGCGCCATGCCCAAAGCCGAGGGACCGTGACGCTTCATACTGACCGCCAGACACTGCCTTGATGGTGGCAATGAAAATGTCGGCATTGTAGGCCATGTAGTGGAAGCCCAGCCCAAGAATACCAACCACGATGGCGGGAATCAGAATCCACTCGCCGAGGCCGAAATACAAAAAGTAAAGCTGTAACAGCAGTGGCGTCGTCATGAACAGCCAGATAAAGAAGCGCAATGGCCAGCTCACAACCTTATTGATATAAATGGAGATCACCGCTACCAACAGCCCACCCACAACCGACATGAAGGCAACTGCGATGGCCACCAGAGAAGCGACACCAAGGCCCTTCAACAAGGTAGGGAAATAAGTTATCACCGGACCGAAATCAAGTTCCATCTCCGCGTCCTTTTATTGGGTTGTATAGCGCGTCGCGCGACGGTAGGCGAGTTCAATGATGCCCATCACCGCGTAAACAATGACGATGTACATGAGCGCACTGAGGGTGAAAATCTCCAGGGGTTTGTAGGTGGAACCGATCAACCGCTGAGCCTGATACGTCAACTCAACCACGGAGATGATGGAAACCAGTGAGGAGTTTTTCACAAGTACAATGGCCAGTACTCCGACCGAACGAATCATCAGCGGGGCAGCTTGCGGCAACACGATAGACACCATCGTTTTTACCTTGCCAAACCCCAATGATCTGGCGGCTTCTGTCTGTCCACTATCCACAGACTCGATAGAGCCGCGAATCGCTTCACTCATATAGGCGCCAATATTGAAGGCGCCGACCAGGACACCGCACGTGAAGGGATCAAATCGGAAGCCAAGACTCGGGCCGCCATAAAACACCAGCAATAATTGGACGAAATAGGGTGTACCGCGAATCACGCTGATATAGCCACGTGCAAACCAACGGATGGGTCCAAAGCGAAAAGTCTGCAAGAACACCAGCCCACAGGCGACAAAAAAGCCAAAGAACATTGCACGGGTGGAGACGTCGATCGTAACCCAGGCGGCCTTGATCAACAGCGGCGTGACTTCGACCATCAAATCAAAATCCATGGTCACCTTCCTAGCGGTTTTCGATTTTACAACGCTCGACATGTTGTCGCCGAGAGCGAAGTGAAAGTGGGGGTGAAGGGCGAACCTTCACCCCCACTTTCCCCGCCTTTACTCGATGTTGGCGCCCTCGCCAATCCACTTGTCGACAATGTCCTGATAGGTGCCATCAGCCTTGATTTCTGCCAGGGCTGTATTCAACGCTTCAAGCAGTTCAGGGCTGTTCTTCTGAACGGAGATGGCGGCAGGCCAGCGTGGCAAATCACCAACGTCTACCATCTTGATGTCGGGTGAATCCTCCTGCATGGCAACCAGCACAGGCACGTCGTCAGCAATCATCAGGTCGATGCGACCTGTGGTCAGGCCATTCATCATGCTTGGCAGGCCCTGGAAGGTCTGGTTAGTCCATTTGCCTTCGCCATTTTCCACCGCCCACTGGTTGCCGGTTTCACCCAGAGTAGAGCCAACCTTTTTGCCAGCAAAGTCGTCGATGCTGTTAATGTCGTCGGTGCCTTCCTGCACCCAAACTGACAGACCCGCGCTGTAGTATGGGTCCGAAAAATCGAGTACCTTCTGGCGTTCTTCTGTCTTACTCATGCTGCAGATGCAGGCATCAAAACGGCCACCGACCATGGCGGCGATGATGCCGTTCCAGGGCGATGATTGAACGTTGACCTCGACGCCCATCTTTTCAGCCAGAGCCCTGGCAATATCAACATCAAAGCCAACCAGGTTGCCCTGGGTATCGACAAAACTGAAGGGAGGGTAAGCGCCGGAATTTACCACCTGGAATACGTCGTCACGAATTTCAGACAGATCACGCGCCTGTGCCGGCATGGCGACCATGACCGCTGCGCTTGTGACGATTACTGCGACAGCCAGAGATTGAGAGAACTTTTTAGTAAGAGCCTTCATATTCTTCTTCCTGTTCAGACTTTTTTATAAAGCAATGCACACATCGATGCATCGCACCTCTTCACACTGGTTAATGACCGTACCCGTTGAGCCAGGATCGATCGTTTTCATCCGTCCAGATCAATTATAGGTTTGTCTACCTTGTATGCTGCGATGGTCACCTCCTCTCACGCGGCAAACATCAGCTCCGCTTCGGTCCGGGCCTGCAAATCGGCGTCACTGATATCGACCAGTTTTTCGCGCACCACCAGACCTTGCGGGGTAACGTCCATTACAGCGAGGTCGGATACTATGCGGCTGACGCAGGCTTTGGCAGTCAACGGCAGGCGGCAAGACTTCAGGATCTTGGGTCGCCCGTGTTTGTCGGTATGGGTTGTCAGCACGACGATGCGCGGCGTCTTTTGTGCCAGCTCCATGGCACCACCAATCCCCGGCGAAAATTTGCCCGGAATTTTCCAGTTGGCAAGGTTGCCCTGCTCGTCGACTTCGAAGGCGCCAATCATGGTCAAATCCAGGCGAGCGCGACGAATCAGGGCGAAAGAGACAGCGCTGTCGAACAGACTGGCGCCTTCGCGAAGGGAAACATAGGCACCGGCGGCATCAATGAGGAAGGGGTCCATTGCCTCTGGTGGACTCTGCTTCCAGGCACCCAGAATGCCGTTCTCTGAATGGATCTGTACATCGAAGTCGTCCGGTAGGTAACGGATAACCTGCGTGGGCAAACCAATGCCCAGATTGACAATGCTGCCCGGGGTGATTTCATTCACCGCCCGGCTCAAAATGCGTTCAGCGGAGGACATGATGTTCCAGGACCCCGTATTCAGAGGTGAGTGATTCCAGCGGTACAATGCTGTCGACAAAGGCACCCGGCGTATGCACGTGTTCCGGCTTGAAACGGCCTGGCGCACCGAGATCCGGCGTCTCGACAATAACGTGGTTCGCAGCCATGGCCATCAGAGGGCTGAAATTGATAGCCGAGCCCTGATACACCAGATTGCCGATCCAGTCCGCATGTGCGGCATGAATAAGTGCGTAGGCAGCCGGCAACGCCATCTCGACCTTGTAGGTCTGGCCTTGCCATTCGAGCAGATCTTCTGGCCGGGTAATCTGGGAATCAATACCGATGTCAGTGAGGAAACCAAAGCTGCCGGCACCGGCAGTGCGAATCTTTTCGGCCAGCATGCCCTGGGGATGAAACGCGACCTCGAGGTCGCCCTGATTCATCAGCTCAATCACGCCTTTGTTCAGGCCAATGTGCGTGGTGATCAACTTGCGCACCTGGCCATTCTCGATCAGCCGGCTCAAGCCATGACCGGGTTCATTGGCATCGTTCTTGATGATCGTCAGACCGGTCTGCCCCTGACGCACCAATTCGTTGATCAGGCTAAAGGGCGTACCCGGGTTGCCAAAACCACCGACCATGACCACAGCCCCGGAGGGAATGGCGGCGATGGCATTTTCCAGGGTCTGGTTCTTTTTCATGAACAGACCTCCAGCTCCAGCGACGCCTGTTCGAAGGCCGCGAGGCTGTCATCCAGCAGGGCGATTATGTCGTCAATGTCCGAAGCGGTGACCGTCAGTGGCGGCGTAATCAACACATGATCCCCCTCCAGGCCATTCAGGGAACGCCTCGGGTAAATCAGCAGGCCACGGGCCTTGGCCAGGGTGGTGAGCTTGTCGAAAGCATTGAACGAGGCCCGGAACGGCTGTTTTCTGGCCTTGTCCTGCACCAGCTCCACCCCCTGCAACAAGCCAACCCCGCGTACATTGCCAATGCAATCGTACTTTTGAGCCAGTTGGTCAAGTTGCTGGCGAAGATAGGTACCTTGCTCTGCGGCATTGCTAACCAGCCGCTCCGAGTCCATCACATCAATAACAGCAAGGCCCGTGGCACAGGCCAGGGGGTTACCGGCGTAGGTATGACCGTGCATGAAACCACCACTGCGGCTCACCTCATCAACCAGCTCCTGACGCGCCATCATGGCGGCTATGGGGTAATAGCCGGAACCGAGCCCTTTGGCCAGCGCGATTATGTCGGGCACCACACCAAAATGCTGGTAAGCAAACCAGGCGCCGGTGCGACCCATGCCGCTGAGCACTTCGTCCATGATCAACAGGCAACCGTAACGGTCACACAAAGCCCGCACCCCTTCCATATAGGCCCTGGTGACCATGCGCCCTCCAGTGCTGGCACCGCCCACCGGCTCAAGCGCCACGGCGGCAATGGTTTCCGGGCCCGCCGCCAGAATGGCGCTTTCGGTCTGTTCCAGCACCGATGCAATGTGTTCTTCAGCGCTGGCTTCCTGGTAACGGTACAAGTCCGGAGAGGGCACTTTGACCGAGCCAAGAGTGATTGAGCGATAAGGTGCCTCCAGGGGTTCGTATCCAGTTAGCCCCAGTGCTCCGATGGTACTGCCATGATAGGAAGGGCGCAGCGACACAAACTTGCACCGCTCCGGCTGCCCTTTGGCGACGAAATACTGGACCGCCAGTTTGATTGCACTCTCGACCGCTTCCGAACCACTGCCGACAAAAAAGACTTTGTCGATCTCACCGTCGGTGAGATCGACCAATCGAGCTGCCAGGTCGAGCGCGACCTGGCTTTCGAACTGGGTGCGATAGCTGAAAGCAACCTTATCGAGCTGCTCAACCATGGCGCGTTTTACGGTGGGGTGATTGTGGCCAATATTGCAGGTGATGGCGCCTGAGCAGGCATCGATGTAACGACGACCTGTGGTATCCCATATATAAATGCCATCGGCATGGCTGACCAGCGGCATGTCATTACTGGTCAGGTAGAACAAAGCGTTGCTGGACATTGCATCGACGGCCCTTTAAAGATCGGTGTTTTTTTAATCTATTTTCATTAAAGAACAGCTATAACTTAATTTCAATGCATAATGTTTATTCATTATTTGATGATTTATACTCATGTTTTGGGCCAAAAAAACACCCCTCGGGACCAGCCACTATGAGCGACATAAATCTTAAATCTCTGAAATCTTTGCTCATTTTTAAAACGCTTTATGAGACCGGCACCGCCACACGGACCGCCAAGGATTTAGGCATTACCCAGTCCGGCGTCAGTCGATCTCTGGCGCAGTTGGAAGCAAATATTGGAATTCCGCTGTTCATGCGGCACAAGAAGCGGCTAGTCGCTCTGCCTGAGGCCGATGAGCTCTATGGTGAGATTCTTGGTTTGCTGAGCAACCTGGAGAACATGAAGCACAGCATTGTGTCACTGCGAGAATTTGGTGCTTCGCGCATCCGCATCGCCTCGGCACCGGCTCTGGGTTTTGCCTATGTCCCCAAAACCATCGCCCGCATCCTGAGTGACAACCCTAAATACAGCATCTATCTGGACATCATGCCCAGCCCGGAAGTGGTGCGGGCGGTTGAAGCAGGTTATTTCGATGCCGGATTTGTCACCCTTCCGGTTACCAGTCAGGTGTTGGCGGTTGATGAGTTGATCTCAACCGAAGCCGTGTGCCTGATGCCCAAAAACCACAGCCTGGCCAAAGCCGAAGTGATCACAACAGAGGACCTGAAAGGCCAGCATCTGGTCATACCCAACCAGCCCAACCTGGCAGCCGACCAGCTCCTGCTGCACCTGTCGGAGAAGAACATTCGCATTGCCGGTAAAACCGAAGCCAACATCGCTGCCATTTGCTCACTGGTCGCAAACGGTGTCGGCATCACCCTGATCAACCCCATTACAGCTTACGACCACCAGGCGGCCCGCAATGACCTTCTGATAAAGCCGTTCAAGCCGGCCTTTCACTATCGTTTTGGACTGGTGTACAAGCAGAAATGGGCGAACAATCGGTTGATCGGTTTACTCAAGGAAATGATACCGGAGTTACCCGACCACCTCGTGGCGAAACAGATGCACTCCGGAGTCATGGAATCCCCGACCACCTGAACCAGGTGTCGCATAGTCTCAGTGAGTTTCTGCATAGATGTAGCTCTTGATGATCAGACCTGCACACGAATCGCAAGCGGAACCTTTGACGCTGAACGCTCCGCTAATGTGCGCCGCCTGCGGCGTCACCATTGAGCGGCTTGTTAGCAGATTCTGCCTGAAGACGCTCCACCAGCCACACCTTGATGATCGATTGGCGGGTAACGCCAATGCGCGCAGCCTCACGATCCAACGACTCGACAACCCAAGCCGGGAAATCGACGTTGATTCGCTTTTGTTCCTGATTAACGCGGCGAGCAGAAGACAGGTCCAGGTCATCAACAATGTCTTCCTGACCTTCCTCAAATTTTTTGTCGAAGTCTTTAGCTTTCATAGAGCTCAACCTCCTTCTTGCGGGAACGTCTGACTGAAATCAGACGAATACGAGCATCCCTGTATGTGACGACAGCCGACCAGTGCTTTTCGGCAATCTTGCCGATCAGCAAAAACCTGGGCTCGTCCTCTGATTTTGCCCGGATTTCCAGTAGGTGCGGATCTCTCCATAACTTTTGGGCGGCCCCGAAATCAATACCGTGCTTTTCCAGATTGGCTTGGCTTTTGGCTTCGTCGAATTCAAACTCATCCATGAGTACAAATTATTCCTTTTTTACTCATCTCGCAAGATTTGGGAGAGTTAGTGAAACTGCTAACGCCCGCCATCACCGGTGACAAAACTGCAGCGAAGCGGAGGTTGTGGCATCCGGTGCATGGCTTGGTTACACCTCACTCTGGTCAGTGAAGCTGATTGAAAACTTCCGGGTGTTGCTCAGCAATGCGCAGAAGCGCAACCGCAGGCCCCTGCGGCTCTCGCCGACCCTGCTCCCAATCCTGAAGGGTTCGCACACTCACGCCCATAAGACCGGCAAATACTGACTGCGACATGTTCAACTTCAGCCTGATCACTTTAGGCGGTGAGGGCTCTGATAGCTCGTGGGTTCGTAGAGCCAATTTTCCCTTCTTGAACTGCTTGATTTCATTGATGCCATCAAGAATTTCTGCCCCAAGGTTCCTGTCACCCATTTTTGATTGCCTCCGCTATCTGCTTGAGCGTATGGCCAGGTATGCTGGCGCGCTCTGATTTACTGTACAGCGTGAGCATCCATATCTCGTGGTCAGACTTCTTCCAGTAGTAAATGGCTCTGATACCACCGCTCTTTCCCGAACCCGCTGGTGCCCATCGAACTTGACGAACGCCACCCGAGCCTTTGATTAGATCCCCGGCATCCGGCTTCTGCAAAAGGTAGGTTTGAAGCCCACGGTATTCCTAGTCCGTGAGGTAGTTCGGCAATAGCTTGGTGAACGTTGAGGTTTCGATGAACAGCATTGCCAAAATATACGGCGTTGCCGTATAAGCGTCAAGGCAAGATCAGTGAGGTGTAACGCCTGGCCTTGCGGCGTGCCGGAGCGCCAGCGCAGGCGCGTCCGACAACAGCCGCTGGTTAAGCTGCTTCGAAGTCCAGCCGATGAATACCCTCCAGATTGACTGTGCCGCGAGCCACCCATAGGTCATACATATCTTGCATCGCCAACCAACTCTCAGGAGTACGCCCGAGAACCTTGGACAGCCGCAGAGACATTTCAGGGCTAATGCCACTATCCCCTTTAAGCAACCGAGACAAAGTGGAGGGTGAAACGCCCAGACTGGAAGCAAGCTGACGAGAGCTGATACCGAAAGGCTCCAGGTACACCTCACGAATGAATTCACCAGGATGCGGCGGATTATGCATAGTCATTAGTGATAATCCTCATAATCAAGAATGTAGGCGTTGCCGTCCTGGAATTCGAACGTCATGCGCCAATTTCCGTTAACCCTAATCGAACACCGGCCTTTGTCTTTGCCCTTCAATGGATGAAGCCGAAAACCAGGGATATCCATGTCTTCCACTGAAGTCGCCGTATCCAGAGCAGCCAGCTGCATACGCAGCTTCTTGGCATGGTCGGGTTGTATGCCAGACGTGTGGCCGGTCGAGTAAAACCGCTTCAGTCCTTTGTGACGGAATGATTTAATCATGAAGGAATATTAGCATGTTGCGCACCACGCAACAATAAAGCTTAACGCCCGCCATCACCGGTGACAAAACCAGAGCGAAGCGGAGGTTTTGGCATCCGGTGCATGGCCTGGTTATGTAGCATGTAGCGGCTTAATCCGATCCACTTCTTCCTTGACCGACTGGGCGGCGGTCCAAAGATCAACAGATCGCTGCGCATTCAGCCAGAATTCCGGCGAATTACCAAACAAACGTGCAAGCCTAAGCGCCATTTCAGGGCTGACAGCACGACGCTCGCGCAGTAATTCATTAACTGACTGGCGAGAGACACCCAGAGACTCAGCCAACCCCGAAACAGTCAGGCCATAGTCCGGAAGAAAATCCTCCCTCAGCATTTCGCCAGGATGAGTCGGTTTGCGCTGCATACCGGCAGTATTAAGAATAGCCATAGTCATCCCCTCACTCAGTGGTAGCCACACACTTCGACTTCATGCGCATCGCCATCTTCAAAACGAAAACAGATACGCCACTGATCATTTATTGAAATTGCATGCTGCCCCTGCCTGTCTCCCGACAGCGGGTGAAGGCGATTGCCAGGCGGCACTTTCAAATCCTCTAGCTGTACGGCCAGATCCACGTATTCAAGTTTTCTAGCGGCTCTCAATGCAACATCCGCAGGAAATTTCTTTGACTTGCCCTTGGAGTAAAGTTCTTGGGTTCGTTTGTCAGCAAAGGATTTGATCATGAAACGAAACGCATTGCGTCACGTGACACTTGTCAATATGGCCTGAGAATTACTGCATAACGCCCGGCTCACGCGCCGGTTTGGAGCCGCGAGGCGGCGGAAAAACGGTCGCTGTGCAGCCGTTGGTTATGCCCTGTGACCGATTCCCGAACCCGAGTTCCAAGGCCGAATATTTTTCAACTGATCTTCAAGGGCATCTTCCGCAATTTCAGTGTCATAGGCAGCCTGAGCCCGCAACCAATAGCCATTGGACAAACCAAAGAAACGACAAAGTCGTAGGTCGGTGTCTGCGGTTATCGAACGTTTTCCGGCGATAATCTGACCTATTCTCTGAGCAGGCACGCCAATTTCTTTGGCCAAGCGGTACTGAGAAATCCCCATCGGCTCAAGAAACTCTTCCTTCAGTAACTCGCCTGGCGTTACAGGATCAATGTTGCGCATGAGTTACCTCCTAGTGGTAATCAACAATTTCGACATCTTCCGCACCAGCCTTTGTCCAGCGGAAGCACACCCGGAATTGTTTGTTGATTCGAATACTGTGTTGATCTCTACGATCACCGGACAGCGCCTCCAACATATTGCCGGGCGGGACTTTAAGATCATCCAGCTGACCTGCAGCCTGGAGTTGCCGAATCTTCCTTAAGGCAACGCGCTCGAAATTGACAAAACGCCTGACGCGGCGACCGTTTGCCAGCTTCTCGGTATCCTTACACTTGAACGATATGATCATGGGATAATAGTTACGCAGCACGTTAATAACGTCAAGCGTTAATATGGTCTTTGGCTAAAGAAGGGCATAACGCCGAGCGAAGCGGCGGCCCGTCAGGGACGTCCGGCGGCCATCGGCCGCGTACTGACGCGAATTGTTAGATTTTGCTTCGCACGGATTCAACGGCTGCTGCATACGATGAACTTCCAATGCCTATCTGCCCCCAAAACGGACGAGTTTCATTGCCTTTACGGTCATACTGCTCGTCAGCGTCCCAAAGCGTAAGAACTTGCTTTGGAAAAAAATATTCTTGGCAGTTGTAGGTATATTCACCCGCGCCCTCTGAGGCGGCGAGGAGCAAGAACACTTCTTCCGCAGTAAGACTAAATATATCCCTACCTTGAAACCAGGCTCTGAAGCGGTCACTAGCGGAGAGTCCAACAAACCAAACACTGTTGTCCGCTGAATACTCGACCTGGATAGCAGCGTCGCAAAAATAATCTGATGCCCCGTGAGACGATTCCAGCCCAAATCCTAGTTTTGATAATTTCTCTCGAGCGGTTGCACGATAATCCCCAAAACGTAGAGGGCCCAAGCCTTGGAGCGGAGCGAGCTCTAAATCAGGCATCCAACTCTCCATGCAAAATTTAACGCCTTGGTTTAGCGGCGCCCTGAAAAGGGCGTCCGGTGTAGGCCGTAGACCGAAACAAACTACAACCATTTGTTAGGGAAGCGCCCCGAGAATCTGAATGCTCATGACAAACATGCAGACAACCCCGACTGCATACGCCACTGTTCGCCACGGCTGAATTCCGCACAGATAAAAGAAAGTATGGAGGTAGCGTGCGGCTGTGAATACGAGGAAAAGCCAAACCGCCATGCCTGGGGCAGCACCGACCCAAACGTATGCAATGCCGAGCGCGAGAAAAATGGGAATGTTCTCTAGGTCATTCAACCAGGCCCGCGCGGCTCTCTGAACTTGTGGCAGCTCTTCTTTGGCGGGCTCACGGCCGACGAAAGCGGCATCCTCAGGAGTCTTGAAGGTGCCCTTCCCAATTCTATGGAACCCCTGATAGAGGGAGATAGCAAACATTTTGAAGAACAGCAGCACTGAAGCTACCGCGTACCAATATTCTGCCTGATCCATGGTGTTTCCTTACTCCCTAACGCGAAGCGAAGCGGCGGCCCGTCAGGGACGTCCGCCTTACGCGGCTTGTTATCACTGCCTCAGTCATACTCTGCATGCTGAGGCAGATCATCCGTAATCTCGAACCAAGGAGCCTTGTTGCCGACAAATACGTGGCGCTCTGCTTTTACTCCTGGGTTGATATCAAGTGTTCCGAGTGGGAAACCATAGATCTCAGGGGCTGCATCAAATTTGGTATAGAGGCTGGAGCCGCAGTTTGAGCAGAAGCCTTTGTGCTCACCCGGTGAAGATTCGTAGAACTTCAGCAACTCTTGGCCTTTGATGGTGTGCCAATCCGAGGATTTCACTTTAGCTCGGGTTCTGAACGCCGAGGCATGAAGCTTTCGGCACATTGAACAATGACAGTTCAGAACATCGGTCAGCGGACCGTTGATTTCGTATTGGATCCCCCCGCAGAGACAGCTACCTTTTTGCTTCATTGATACACCTCCTTGTGTGATCACGCCGGCGGAACGGGCCGATTTGTGGAGCGGCAGCGGAACAAAGCGGTGGACTTCCCCCAATAAAGTGGACACGCCCCATTAATTAATTCCTTCGAACTCTATCGGAGTCCGGTAACCAAGGCCACTATGCAGCCGTTGGCAGTTATAAAAGCACTCAATATAGTTACTTATATGTTTCCGTAATTGCCGCATCGTCACGAAGCTAGTGGCGT
>Ga0208014_1000021_pt1 | contig 133091 bp, 128 predicted proteins | sample 25_taG_FD_184099 | JGI IMG/M metagenome (GOLD analysis project Ga0208014, IMG submission 184099) | Marine viral communities from Cariaco Basin, Caribbean Sea - 25_WHOI_OMZ (SPAdes) (version 2) | ecosystem: Environmental > Aquatic > Marine > Oceanic | place: Caribbean Sea: Cariaco Basin...
CTGAGGACATAGTTCACCACCTGGTCAACCTGCTCGTTGGTCATGCTTGGCATGGTGCCCTTGGCCGGCATGTTGCCCATACGACCCTGGCGCAAAGTTGTCAGGATGGCATCCGGGCTACCACCATAAAGCCAGGCATCATCGGTCAGGTTGGGGAAACCGATCTGACCGCGGGCGGCAGAGCCATGGCACACCGCGCAATTATTGGCGAACAGACGCTGGCCAATCTTCATGGCGTCGGCGTTTTCTGCCAGTTGCGGAATCGGTGTCTTGCCGAACTGGGCGTAAATCTCGCCGTATTTCTCCTCGGCTGCGGCCACTTCGGCTTCCCATTGGTTGGTGGACGTCCACCCCAGCAAGCCTTTCCAGTTGCCGAGGCCCGGATAGAGAGCCAGGTAGCCAAGTGCAAAAATACAGGTTGCTAGGAACAGATAGAACCACCACTTGGGCAGGGGGTTATCGTATTCCTCAATGCCATCGAAGGAATGGCCCATAGTGCGGTCGGTTTCGCTATCGGTCGTCTGGCTTTTACGGGTTGCCCAAAGCAGCCACCAGCAGCCAAAAACGGTACCGAGCACGATCACACTGATCCAGATGCTCCAGAAGGTACTCATTGTTTCTTCTCCGTTTTTTCCTGTTCGAGCGTACGCTTTTCCACGTCGTCATCGTCAAAGGGCAGGTGGGCTGCCTCTTCGTTGGCCTTCTTGCGGCGGGCGCTGTAGGCCCACCAGACGATTCCGAAGAAAACCGCCATTACCAGAAGAGTGTGAATGCCGCGTAACTCATTAATATCCATGGGTTCACCGTTTTTCTGAAATCACTGTACCCAGCTGTTGCAGGTAGGCGACCAGAGCTTCAATTTCAAATTTGCCTTCAACCTGAGCCGCTGCGTTTGCAATCTGCTCGTCGGTATAGGGCACGCCCAGGGTCTGGAGGGTCTCCAGCTTTGCGGCGGTATCGGTATGGTCTATCTTGTCCTCAAACAACCACGGGAACGCTGGCATATTTGATTCGGGCACCACGCTGCGCGGGTTGTACAGATGCTGGCGTTGCCAGGCATCTGAATACCGGTCACCTACGCGGGCGAGATCCGGCCCGGTACGCTTGGAGCCCCACAGGAACGGACGGTCATAAACAAACTCGCCCGCAACGGAGTAATGGCCATACCGTTCAGTTTCCGCCCGGAACGGACGAATCTGCTGGGTATGGCACACGTGGCAGCCTTCACGGATGTAGATGTCCCGGCCTTCCAGCTCCAGGGCCGACAGAGGCTCAAGGCCTTCCACCGGCTCGTTGACGCTTTTCAGGAAGAACAGGGGGACTACCTCGGCAAGAAAACCACCGCTGATGGTCAGAACGATCAGTACGATCATCAGACCAATATTCTTTTCAACTATTTCGTGTTTCATCTGCTCTCTCTCCCGTTACGCCGGCTGGGTTGCCGCGTTGTCCTGCGCAACCGCATCTTTCTGGCGCACGGTCATGTACACGTTGTAAGCCATGATCAGCATGCCGGACAGGAAGATAACGCCGCCAAGGAAGCGGACAAAGTAGCCTGGGTAGGAGGCCTCCAGTGCTTCCACAAAGCTGTAGGTCAGCGTGCCGTCCTGGTTCACTGCGCGCCACATCAGGCCCTGCATGATGCCGTTGACCCACATGGCAACGATATAAAGCACGGTGCCGACGGTCGCGAGCCAGAAATGCGTGTTGATCAGCGCCGTGCTGAACATGGCCTGGACACCCCAGAGTTTGGGTATCAGGTGGTACACCGCACCGATACTGATCATGGCAACCCAACCCAGGGCACCGGAGTGCACGTGGCCGATGGTCCAGTCAGTGTTGTGGGACAGCGCGTTCACGGTCTTGATGGACATCATCGGGCCTTCAAAGGTAGACATACCATAGAAGGACAGGGAGACCACCAGGAACCGCAGAATCGGATCGGTACGCAGTTTGTGCCAGGCGCCTGACAGGGTCATCATGCCGTTGATCATGCCGCCCCAGGACGGTGCGAGCAGAATCAGGGACATAACCATGCCTGCGGTCTGCGCCCAGTCTGGCAGGGCAGAGTAATGCAGGTGGTGGCCACCGGCCCATACGTAGGTGGCGATCAGCGCCCAGAAGTGAACGATCGACAGGCGATAGGAGTAAACCGGACGGTTGGCCTGCTTGGGAACGAAGTAGTACATCATGCCCAGGAAGCCGGCGGTCAGGAAGAAGCCTACCGCATTGTGCCCGTACCACCATTGCATCATGGCGTCGGTAACACCGGCGTAGGCGGAGTAGGACTTGAAAGCACTGGCAGGCAGCGCCATGTTGTTACCGATGTGCAGGGCAGCAACGGTAATGATAAAGGCACCGTAGAACCAGTTGGCGACATAGATGTGTGGTGTGCTGCGCTTCATGATGGTGCCGAAGAACACCAGCGCATAGGTTACCCACACAACCGCGATGGCGATATCAATGGGCCATTCCAGTTCGGCATATTCCTTGGATGAGGTAAGGCCGAGCGGCAGGGTAATGGCTGCCGAGACAATGATTGCTTGCCAGCCCCAGAAAGTGAACGCCGCCAGACCATCGGAAATCAGCCGGGCCTGACAGGTGCGTTGCACCACATAATAGGAGGTAGCGAACAGGGCACTTCCACCAAAGCCGAAGATGACGGCGTTGGTATGCAGCGGCCGGAGACGGCCGAAGTGGGTAAAGGGAAGGTCGAGGTTGAGGGAGGGCCAGACCAGTTGTGCTGCAATCAGCACACCCAGCGCCATACCTACAATACCCCATACCACTGTCGTGATGGCGAATTGTCTCACCACCTTGTAGTTGTATGTCAGGTTTGCATTTACTGTGCTCATAGCCTTACCAATGGGTTTAAAGTGGGGAAATATGCGGGCGCAAGTATGGAGAAAGCATTAGCTGTTTGCAATGACTCAGGTCAACTCCTGACATCCGTCAAATGCGCCGAAATCAGCAACATGGCTTCCTTTTCATGGCGTTATTGGAATTGTTCGGCGCATGGAATCTGTGTTGCCTGAGTTGCAATGATAGTCCCTCAAACTGCAGAGGTGAATCGTGTGAGATTGATCAAGATCAAAGGTTGTGAGAATACGCCGGTCGCAGTGCTGATTTTGGCGCACGGTGCCGGTGCACCGGCGGATTCTCCCTTTATGGAAGGGCTCGCCCGTGCTCTTGCAAAGGAAGGCATTGACTCGATCCGTTTTGAGTTCCCCTACATGCAGAAACGGCGCACGGATGGCAGAAAGCGTCCGCCGGATCGTCAGCCCGTGTTACTGGAGCATTATTCCCGGCTTGTTGACGAGATTCGCGCGGAAATCGGCGAGCGGACCCGGCTGCTGATTGGCGGCAAGTCGATGGGTGGCCGCATGGCCAGTATCCTGGCCAGCGAACGGCAGGGAATTGATGGGGTTGCGTGCTTTGGGTATCCCTTCCATCCACCAGGGAAACCGGATCGCTGGCGCACCGGCCACTTTCAGCAACTGACGTCGCCGATGCTGATCGTCCAGGGCACCCGGGATCCTTTTGGCAAACCGCAGGAAATGGTTGGCCATGAAAACGAGCTTGATCGGGTCCGGCTTCGCTGGCTGGAGGGTGGTAATCATGATTTTCAGCCACTCAAGAGCCAAAAGCTCACCCAGCAGGACCTGATAGAGACGGCCGCCCGGGAAACGCGACTTTTTATTGATCAGTGCCTGAATGGTTGAGCACTACTGCCTCTGATAGCACCGCGCGGTTGCGGCCCTGATGTTTCGCGAGGTACAGAGCCTTGTCCGCCCGGTCAAAAAACTGAGCCTGATTCTCACCATCGCTGAAGGATGCTATTCCCGCGCTCAGTGTGATTCTGACTTCCGTTCCCCCGGGCGTTGTCAGCGGCGTACTGGCAATGTCATCGAGTAGTGTTTCGCAGACTTTCCGGGCGCCAGCTCCGTCTGTTCCCGGCAGCAACAGGGCAAATTCCTCACCACCGAAACGGATGGCAATATCCCGGGGACGTTTCACATGTCTGGTCAGCATTTCGGCAATGAACTGAAGGCAGGTGTCCCCGAAGCTGTGGCCCCAGGTGTCATTAATCCTCTTGAAATGATCCGCATCCACCAGCGCCAGAGTCAGTGTCTGGCCAGTGCGACGGGCTTCTGCGCACAACTCCGGGAAAATGTTATCCAGATGCCTGCGGTTATACAGCCCGGTCAATGCGTCGTTCATGCTGAGTGTTGACAGCTGGCGGTTGGCCTTTTCAAGCTCCCGCATGGTGTTTCTCAGTTGGGCGGTGCGTTCGTGCACCTTGAATTCCAGCTCAGTACGGGCGCTATGTTCCACCTCCAGCAACTTCTGGTTGAGCAGGCGCCAACGCTGCACCATGGCGTAATTCAGTAAAATCACCTGTCCGCCAACCGCGACCTGCATCAATGCCTCCCGAGCCAGGAAGTCCGTCAGGTACCCGAATGCCGCCAGTGCATAGATCAGCCCGCCAACCAGTACCGCCAGCCAGGCCAGCAGATACCAGAGGGCGGGTTGATAACCCTGCCTCCAGCGCACCGCAGCGATGATGAAAAGGCTTGAAATGACCGACAGTGCCAGGACGGTAGTGAGAATAATGGTTTTGGTATAAGGCAGTATCAGCGTGAGAGCAAAAAAGCCGATACAGAGCCAGGCCTGGGTTTTCAGGGCGGTATCGGAGGTGGTGTCGTGGGCCACGTCCAGGAAAGACCGGCCAAAAAGGGTCATGGCCAGCGCACAGAGGGACAACGACAAGGGAATGGATGTATTGGCAAAGCCTGCACTGTCGGGCCAGAAATACTGATTGGCAAATCCGCCCATAGCGAACAGAAACATCCCGAGGGCGGCCAGATAGAAAGCGTTGTAGAAGTAGTATCCGGTTCGGGAGCTGAAAAATAGCAACAGATTGAAGACTGCAAACACCAGTAAAGCGCCGTAGAAAAGCCCATGGGTCAGCGTCAGATGATTGCTGCCGGCAATCACTTCGGCCGGGCTTTCGAGGCTGAGTGGTACATTCAGCGCACCGCTGCTGTGAACCCTGAGAGTGATCGACCGGGTTTCGCCGGCATCGAGTGTGACTGGCATCAAAAAGTAGCGGTAGTCTATTCCCCGGGAAGAAAATGGCTGTTGGTCACCGGTGACAATGGACTCTGTAGTATCATCTCCTGCCAGCCAGAAGGTGATTTCGTCGAGCAGGGGGTAGTTAAGCTTCAGATACCACAAACTGCGCTCTGGCCCTGAGTTACGTATGTGCAGGTGAACCCAGTAAACGGATCTTGTCGCACTGAACACCAGGTCACGCCCCCTGGCCCGGGTCCAGGCCAGATCCTCCGGAAGCTGGTCGGGTGTGGAAGCCTCATGGGCGGGTTCACCGGGCGGGGCGCTGTAGAAGCAGATGTACTGCATCAGAGAGTCCCGGGCGCTGGTGTCTGTTGCGTCCAGTGTTGGGCAGCCGGTCTCGACTGATCCTGCATCTGCGGTTGCCAGGGCAGGGAACAGCGAAAGGCTCAGAATGGCAAACAGGCGCAAAAGTGGCGGCATTCGGTACTTCCTGCGGAGATCTGATCAGGGAGTGTAGCCAGAGTAGACAATCAGCGCTGTTAAACAGATTCAACTTTTGCGGGTTGCCAGAAGTCCGCTCAATTCAGGTATTGCATGGAACAGATTCTTTTATTTTGTAGGCCGGGGTTTGAGACCGAAGCTGGCAGGGAGATCACCGATTCAGCTGCAGAGCAGGGCCTTTTCGGTTATTTCGAGCCAGACAAAGACCGCGGCCTGGTACGTTTTTTCCCCGCTGCACCGGGTAGCGCCGATGACGTGATGGTCCGTCTTGCCCTGGAAGATCTGGTGTTTGTCCGGGACTGGATGGTGGTACTCGGTGAGTTCGCCCTTCCCGAAGCGGATCGCGTTGGCGCCATCATCGATGGGCTGAAAAACCTGGGGCGTGGCTACCCGGGCTGTGCGCGTCTTGAGATCCGGCTGCCCGAGAACAATGCAGACCGGGATCTCGGTAACTTCTCCCGAAAATGGGTTTCGCCACTTTCCAGAGGTCTGCGCGGGGCCGGTCTGCTCAAGGCAGACCAGAATGCACCGGCGCCGGCGCGCCTGGAGGTTTTCCTGCCGGATTTTTCAACAGCGGTCGTCGGATTCAGTCTTGCGGATAACCGGGCCCGTTACGTCGGAGGCATTCCCCGGCTCAGGTTGCCGGCGTCGGCGCCCAGCCGGTCTGCCCTGAAACTGGAGGAGGCCTGGAAAGTGTTTCTTCCTCCGGATCAGGAACTTGACTACCTCGGCGGGGGCAGGAAAGCAGCCGATCTCGGCGCTGCCCCGGGAGGCTGGACGTGGCAATTGGTTCGTCAGGGTATGATGGTTACTGCTGTCGATAACGGACCGATGAATCCGGACCTGATGGCTTCGGGGCAGGTCGAACACGTTGAGGCGGATGGTTATGGCTGGCGCCCCAAACGAGGAATCGACTGGATGGTCTGCGATATCGTTGATCAGCCCAGAAAAACCGCCCGCCTGGCGGTTTCGTGGCTTGCTGAGGGCCTGTGTCGCTATACGGTATTCAACCTGAAGCTTCCGATGAAAAAACGCTATGACGAATGGCTGATCTGCCGTGATATTCTGGTAAGCGGGCTGAGCGAGGCGGGCATCGGGTTCCGGTTGAAAGCCCGCCATCTGTACCATGATCGTGAAGAGATCACCTGCTTCATTGAGCGGACAGGTTAAAAGGCACTCTGTTCCAGAACCGTAATGTGCTCCTCCTGGTCCATCATGGGCACCAATTCGAGCATGAGTTCGCGGCGTTCCTCGGAGTGAAACCAGCGGTCCCAGTCTGCTTCGGACCGCCAATTGGCAAGCGTGATACGGTGATTCGGATCGTGGCTGTCGATCAGTGTTTCTCCGGAAATGAAGCCAGGGGCGCTGACTGCCCGCTGCAATACCAGGCGGGAGCGCTCTTCGTAGGCTGATTCCAGTGATTCAGCAATGTGACGTTCAATCAGAACCCGGATCATGGCAAACCTCCACTTATTTAACTGTTATAAACAATAATTTAGCAGGTATTTCGGAAAAATCAGGTCAAATAACAGGAGATTGGGTTTGAGTGACTCTGAATACGATGCTGAGCTGGATGCCCGGGGGCTTTTCTGCCCGGAGCCGGTGATGATGCTGCACAATCGCATCAATGATGTGGCACCAGGCGGTGTCTTGCGGGTTGTGGCCACGGATCCGTCGACCACGCGGGATATTCCCCGGTTCTGCCAGTTTCTGGGCCATAAGCTGGTCAGCCAGGAAGAGGCTGGCGAGCTGTTCATCTACCTGATACGCAGAGGTGAGTGACCCGCGGAGTCAGACCTTCGGGCTCAGCTCCCGAAGGTGATTGAGGAATTCGTCGCGGTCCATCTCACCCAGAACGCGCATTTGTGACAGTTCCTCGCCGTTGCTGCCGTAAAACAGGATGGCGGGAGGGCCAAACAGACCCAGTTCATTCAGCAGCGCCTGCTGCTCCGGGGTGTTGTCTGTCATGTCGATCTGCAGCAGTTCGTAGGGCGCCAGGGCCTGAATAACGTCCGGCTTGCTGAAGACATTGCGTTCCATGACTTTGCAGGAAATGCACCAGTCGGCATAGAAATCCAGCACGACCGGTCGGCCTTGCTCCCGCGCCTGTTGGAGCATTGCCCGGATCCTGGCCGGCGCCTGCACCCGCTGAAACCCCGCGTGTCGGTCGTTGTCCGCTGCAGCGTATCCGGCGGATGCGGTGGTCGCGGTGAAGGGTGCCAGTGGGTTGAGTGGATCGTTGGCACCGCTGATGGCACCGGCGAGCAGGGCGACGCCATAGACAAACAGAACCAGGCCAAGACCTTTACGTGTGCGCTCCCAGCCAGCCTTTGCCGCGTCGAACGCCCCGAGCTGAACACCGGTGATGGCGATGAGCAGCCCCCACAGTGTCAACGCCAGCCAGCCTGGCACCAGGCGCTCGACCAGCCAGATCGCCACCGCCAGCAACATCACACCGTAGAAGTGTTTCACCGCAGTCATCCAGTGCCCGGTGGTCGGCAGCAGTTTCCGGCCGCCAACGGCAACCAGGATCAACGGAATGCCCATGCCCAGGCCCAGGGAGAAAAGCGCGACACCGCCGATCACGGCGTCCTGGGTCGTGGATATGTACAGGAGGCTTCCGGCAAGCGGAGCCGAAACGCAGGGCGAGACGATCAGTGCGGATAACGCGCCAATGCCGAAAATACTGACCACCCGGGTGCCGGTAAGGCGGTGGCTGGCATCGTTGAGAGTTTCCCGGATGAATCGGGGCAACTGGATCTCGAACAGATCGAACATCGAAAGCGCAAAGATAACGAACAAAAGGGCAAACACACCCAGCACCCAGGGCGATTGCAGTTGCGCCTGCAGGTTAAAGCTTGCACCGAGCAAGCCGGTCACCACCCCGGCAGCAGCGTAGGTCAGGGCCATACCCAGAACATAGCTGCCGGAAAGCAGCAGGGCATGGCCGGTGGTCGAGGTATTCCTGCCGGAAACCAGCGATGAAATGATCGGCACCATGGGCAGAACGCAGGGTGTAAAGGTCAGGCCCAGCCCCAGGAGCAGAAAAACGCCGGCAATGACCAGAGTTGACTGCGCCGCTAGGAAACCGGCCAGGCCAGTAGCGGTCTCGGTGTTCACGGGGCCGCCATTGCTGGCCTTCGCGGCGGCTACGGCGCCGCCCGCCTCGGCAGGAGCGCCGCCATTGCCCTGGTAGAACAGGACGTCGCGGGTCTGGGGTGGGTAGCAGAGCCCGGCTTTGGCGCAGCCCTGGTAGGTCACCTGAAGCTCGGCTTCACGAATGCCCTCGGGCAAGGTAATGGGAACCCGGGCTTCCACCGGATCGAAAAAGACCGTGGATTTGCCAAAGAACTCATCTTCAATATCGGTTCCGGCGCTGGAAAAAACCGGCTCACCGATGCCGACATCCGGGTTGGCAGCGCTGATGCTGATGCGTTCGCGATACAGATAGTGTCCGGGCGTGATATCCCAAGCCAGCGTCACGCCATCGGTATTGGTCGTGTGGTTGAACGGCAGTGCTTCGTCAACCGGGAGAAAGCCGTTGCCCTGGCCGCCAAAAAGGGAGCCGGAATTGTTGCCAAGAGCCCAGGCCGGATTGGTGGCGGTCAGAAGCAGGGCGAGTGCCAGAAGCAGGTTCAGTGGGTTCGCCCATTGGCGTTTCGTCTTCGTTACTGCAGAGGAAGCCGTCATTGTTCGTAATAGTTCCCGGTTGGTGTCTGGTTTGGCTGGACTGTCGGGGTGCTGCTACCAATGGCAGGGCACTTCTTTACGCCTGCAGTGGACACGGGGGCCACGTCAAAGTTCCCTCTGGTATTGGATGCGGTAAAGTATCACAATAGCGACCCAATGAATCACAGCCCGAATGATCTTATCATGCTGTTTAATGACCTGTTCCGGGAAGCATACCGGACAGTACTGGTCAAAGGCAGCGACGAACCTGAGTACCTGCCTGCGGAAGGTGAGGATGGCCTTGCCCGGGTCGTTTTTGCTCACGGCTACTATGCCAGTGCACTGCATGAAATAAGTCACTGGTGTATCGCTGGTGAGTACCGGCGCACACTTCATGATTATGGCTACTGGTACTGTCCCGATGGCCGTTCACCGGCGCAACAGCAGGCCTTCGAGCAGGTTGAGGTAAAACCACAGGCCATCGAGTGGCTGTTTGCCGTGGCCGCAGGGGCGCGTTTTCATATCAGTGTGGACAATCTGGCCGGAGGCGGAGCCGCCAATGAGCAACACTTTCGCCATAATGTACGGGCCCAGGCGGGCCGGTATCTGGCAGGAGGACTGCCCCCCCGTGCCCGGGCTTTTTTGAATTCGCTGACCGCGTTTTATGGAACCGGAGAAACCCTGAAGGATCGCTGGCTGGAAGATGCCGGGCGAATTGCTCCAAACTATTCTGAATCAGCACATTTCCAGGAAAACTGAGACTCTATGACATCTGACCCAAAACACACCGGCGACCTGAGATTCAGCGACCTGAACCTCGACAAGCGTCTGCTGGATGCTATTACGGCCATTGGTTTTGAATTTTGTACTCCCATTCAGGCAGAGACGCTGCCCTGGACCCTGGCTTGCGAAGACCTCATTGGCCAGGCCCAGACCGGAACCGGTAAAACTGCGGCGTTTTTGATCACTGCCATCCAGAGTCTGCTGGAAACACCGATTCCCGAAACCGACCGATTCGCCTCAGAGCCGCGGGTTCTGGCCCTGGCGCCGACCCGCGAGCTTGCGATGCAGATCGCCAAGGATGCTGAACAACTGTGCCAGCATACCGGCCACAATGTGGTAACCGTTGTCGGTGGCATGAACTACGACAAGCAGCGAGACCAGCTGCAGAATGGCATCGTCGATATTCTGGTGGCCACGCCGGGCCGGCTGATTGATTTTCTTGGCTCGCAGGATGTGTTTCTCGATCAGCTCGATATCCTGATCCTGGATGAAGCCGACCGTATGCTTGATATGGGCTTTATTCCTGATGTGAAACGCATCATTCGAAAGTGTACGCCCAAGGATGAACGCCAGACACTGCTGTTCAGTGCCACCTTCAATCAGGACGTGCTGAATCTCGCGTCCATGTGGACCAGCAATGCCGAGTTCGTGGAAATCGAACCCGAACAGAAAACGGCCGAGCGGGTGGAGCAGACCGTTTACCTGGTGGGCGATGACGAGAAGCTGCCGGTACTGGTGAACTTTCTGAAGCGCCCGGAAGTGGAAAAAGCCTTGGTGTTTGCCAACCGGCGTGATCAGTGCCGGGACCTGGAGGAAGACCTGAGAAACCAGGGTGTCAAAGTGGCCCTGATGTCGGGAGAAATCGCCCAGAACAAGCGCCTCAAGACGCTGGACCAGTTCAAGAAAGGCAGTATCCAGGTTCTGGTGGCCACCGATGTTGCCGGTCGCGGTATCCACGTGAACGGCGTAACCCATGTTTTCAACTACAATCTGCCGGACAATGCCGAGGATTACGTTCACCGCATTGGTCGTACTGGCCGGGCTGGCAAACACGGTGTTTCCATCAGTTTTGCCGGCGAGGATGACTCTTTCTCGCTGCCGGCCATCGAGAGCTACATCAGCCAGAAGCTGAAAACCGCTGTGCCGGATGAATCGCTCATGGCGGCCATGGACAACCCGCCGATTACCCGCAAGCGCGGCCGCCGTCCCCAGGGGCAGGGAGGCCGTGGCGGTCCGGGCGGTCGCAATCAGCGCCAGCGCAGGAATTGACAGGGCCGGATATCACTATGTTGATCGTAGCAGACGAAAATATTCCGTTACTGGACTCCTTCTTTGGCGATTTCGGTGAGGTCCGGCGGGTCTCCGGGCGCTCCATGACTGCGGGAGATGTTCGCGACGCCGATATCCTGCTGGTGCGTTCTGTTACCCGGGTCAATCGTGAGTTGCTGGAGGGCAGTCGCGTGCGGTTCGTGGGCACGACGACTATCGGCACTGATCATGTCGATCTGGACTGGCTTGAACAACAAGGGATACGGTTTTCAGCCGCACCGGGCTGCAATGCCAACAGTGTCGCTGAATACGTGTTGTCGGTTTTGTCGCTTTATGCCGAAAAGCGCGGCCTGACCGACTGGTCGCAGTTGAGTGTCGGTATTGTCGGTGTGGGCAACGTTGGCGGCGAGTTGGCGCACAAGCTCGAGAGGCTCGGTTTTGACGTCCGGTTGTGTGACCCGCCAAGGGCCGAACTGGAACAGGACGGGCCGGAGTTTGTGTCGCTCGGGGAGGCGATGACATGCGATGTGGTTAGCTTGCATACGCCGTTGACCCGCGAGGGTGATTATCCGACTTTCCACATGATTGGCGAGCAGGCGCTGGATAGCCTGGGGGCAAACCAGTTGCTTATCAATTCTGGCAGGGGTGAGGTGATTGATTCGGCTGCTCTGCAGGCTCGCCTGGGGCGCGGTGATGCGCCTGTTGTGGCGCTGGATGTCTGGGAGCAGGAACCGGCAATCCACCCCGGGCTTGTTGAGCAGGTATGGCTGGCAACACCACATATTGCCGGTTATAGCCTGGAAGGAAAGGTCCAGGGCACGGAGATTATCTACCAGGCGTTGAGCCAGTTCCTGGGTTTGCCGGTGCGCAAAAAGGCTGGTCAGTTCCTGCCGGAACCGGCGCTCAGCAAGCTTTCCTTCACCAGCTCTGCGGAGGAGGAAGATGCCATCCGTATCGCGTTGAGGGCCTGCTACGACCCGCGGCGGGACGATATCCGGCTTCGGAACGCCATGGCCGGTTCCGCCCAGGAGCGCTCAGCGGCGTTCGACCGGCTTCGTCGGGACTATCCGGTGCGTCGGGAATGCTCCAGCCTCAAGATTCAGCTGAAGGGGACGAGCAAATCACTTCAGGACAGTTTTCGGGCAATCGGTTTCAAACTCAAGATCTGATCCGGTCGGTTAACGGAAACGCAGAACCGGGGCATCGGCCCCGGTTCGCTTGTTAGAGCTTCGCGCCCTGCAACGCCTGAATTCGATCCTCCAGCGGTGGATGAGTCATGAAGAGGGCGCTCAATCCTCCTCGCGCCCCCCGATTGATCCCGAACGCCTGCAGGCTATCCGGCATCTGGTCCGGCACTTCGCTTTCCTGCTTGAGACGATTCAGAGCACTGATCATGGCGGACCTCCCGGCAAGCTGGGCCCCGGCAATGTCGGCCCGGAATTCGCGGCGGCGCGAAAACCAGAACACAATGGTGCTGGCAAGTATTCCCAGCACGATCTCGGCGACAATGCTGACCGCAAAAAAACCGAGGCCGTGGCCGCTTTCGTTCTTGAACACCACGCGATCAACGAATGAGCCAATCACCCGGGATGCGAAGATCACAAAGGTGTTTACCACACCCTGAATCAACGCCAGAGTCACCATGTCACCGTTTGCCACGTGGCCAATCTCGTGGCCGAGCACGGCCCGGATTTCGTCCTTGTTAAAGCGCTGCAGCAGACCTTCACTGACCGCCACCAGGGCATCGTTCTTGTTCCAGCCGGTTGCGAAAGCATTTGACTGTGTCGCCGGAAAGATGGCGACTTCCGGCATGCCGATACCGGCATTTCTGGCCATTTCCGCCACAGTGTCCACCAGCCAGCGCTCGGCAGGTGTTCTCGGCGATTCAATCACCTTCGCCCTGGTACTCCACTTGGCCATGGGCTTGGATATCAGCAGAGAAACGAAGGCGCCGGCAAACCCGAAGACAGCGGCAAAAGCCAGCAGTGAGCCATACTGGATGCCGTTTTGAGCGAGGTAACTGTCCACGCCAAGCAGCCGCAGCGTGAAGCTGGCGACAAGGATTACGGCAAGGTTGGTTGCCAGAAACAGCAGGATACGCATAGTGGATTCCCTGATCAGTTCATCACAGAATATAAAACCGTTGTTCAGACCGATATATGCGGCCCCGGTTCATCCAATCAACGATCTTACGTGGATTTAATGATTGGCGCGGTCAGCAAAGAACGTTGCCTGCATGACCTGACTGATCCGGGCGGAATTCCCGCTTCTGAGGGCGGTACGGATCAGGTGAATGTGCGTGGACAGGTCGTCCTGAACAGAGGGAGGCAGGGTTTCGGCGGATTTTGCATCGGGAATTCCGAATTCCCGGGTCAGAGCCACGGGTGCCGGGGCACTCAGACGGATAAAGGCATGCCGGGTCAGGACGGCCTGGTCCAGTGCTTCCTGGCGAATGGTGTCGACATAGCGCAGCAGGCCTTCCTCGGCCAGCCAGAGCAGAGCGCCGAAGCAGGCCATGTGCCGCTTGCTGTGAAGGCCGAATTCATCAGGTTCATCTGGCCCGGCGATGTCCTCTACAAACACGTTTATCCGCCTCGGAAAGACACCGTAGAGTTGCACCAGAGCGATCGCGGCATCCTTATAGAATTCCTCGACATGAATGTCAGCCATCGTGACCCTCGTTATTGCTGGCTTTATTGCTGATATTTGCTCAGGAAGTTTCCGAGCCGGCCCATAGCATCTTCCAGGGTGTCCTCACGCGGCAGGAAAACCACCCTCAGGTGCTGCTTGTCGTCAATGTTGAAGGCGGATCCCTGGACAAGAAGGATTTTTTCCTGCAACAGCAGGTCGAGGACCAGCTTCTCGTCATTCACAATCGGGAAGTGCTTCGGGTCCAGTTTCGGGAACAGGTAGAGCGCACCCTGGGGTTTGACGCAGCTTACGCCCGGGATGTCGTTGAGCATCCGCCAGGCGGTTTCCCGCTGTTCATACAAACGGCCATCGGGTGCCACCAGATCATTGATCGACTGATAACCACCCAGTGCGGTCTGGATCGCCAGCTGGGCCGGCACATTGGCACAAAGGCGCATGTTTGACAGCATCTCGATGCCTTCGATCAGATCCTTGGCCCGGTGCTTGGCGCCGCTGACAATCATCCAGCCTGAACGATAGCCGGCTGCCCGGTAGTTCTTTGACAGACCGTTATAGGTGAAGAACAGAACATCATCGGCCAGGGAAGCGGTGGAAATGTGCTGGGTACCGTCGTAGAGAATCTTGTCGTAGATTTCGTCGGACAGCACGATCAGGTTGTGCTTGCGGGCAAGCTCAATGACCTGTTCCAGAAGTTCCTTCGAATAAACGGCGCCGGTCGGGTTGTTCGGGTTGATCAGCACAATGGCGCGGGTCCGCCGGGTAATCTTCTTGCGGATATCGTCGATGTCCGGAAACCAGTCCTGCTGTTCGTCACAGCGGTAGTGCACCGGTTTGCCGCTGGACAGGGTGACGGCGGCAGTCCAGAGCGGATAGTCCGGCGCCGGGATCAGCACCTCATCGCCGGTGTTGAGCATTGCCTGCATGGTCATGACAATCAGCTCACTGACGCCGTTACCAAGAAAGATGTCGTCAATGTCGACCTTGTCGATGCCCCGTTGCTGGCAGTAATGCATGACTGCCTTGCGGGCAGAAAACAGCCCCTTGGATTCAACATAGCCCTGGGCCAGGTGCATGTTATAGATCACGTCCTGCTGGATTTCTTCCGGAACGTCCAGTTCAAAGGCGGCAGGGTTTCCGATGTTCAGCTTCAGAACCCGATGGCCTTCTTCTTCCAGCCGACGTGCTTCCCGCAGAACTACGCCACGTATTTCATAGCACACGTTATCCAGCTTGGCGGATTTGTAGTAGTTCTGCATAAGACCCGGACATCCTTCTTTTGAGATCGGAAAATGGCACCTGCCATACGACAGCCCTTTATTCTAGCGGAGGCAGGTGCGGCGGCAATAGGGGAATTATGATGAATTGTGTCGTAATCAGGCAGATTTAGCGTTCAAAGCTGATCTGTTTTTTAGAAGTCTGTTCCAGGCGGCACGTAAAGACGTGGTTTTTCTAATTAGATTGTGCACAATGTAATCGTGAGAAACATAAATTGATCTTTGGTTCGCATCGATCGGCGGAATATATCAATCGTTGGTAGACATCATTCGTTGGAGAGTCAGATGGCAGAGAATACGGTATACGATTTCACAGTAAGGGATATCAAAGGTAACGAGCAGAGCATGTCGGAGTATCAGGGCAAAGTCTTGCTGATCGTGAATACCGCCAGCAAATGCGGTTTTACCCCACAATTCGAGGGTCTGCAGTCCCTTCACAAGGAGCTCGGCAGCAAGGGTTTCGAGGTTCTTGGCTTTCCCTGTAATCAGTTCCTCAATCAGGATCCGGGAAATGATGACTCGATCAGCCAGTTCTGCAGTCTGAACTACGGTGTCGATTTCCCCATGTTCTCGAAAATCGAGGTAAATGGTGATGGCGCTCACCCGTTGTTCCGGTTTCTCAAGCATCAGGCGAAGGGCCTGATGGGCTCGGAAAAAGTGAAGTGGAATTTCACCAAGTTCCTGGTGGGGCCGGATGGCAAGGTCGTTCGCCGCTACCCGCCGACAACCAAACCCGAAGATATCCGGGCTGACATCAAGAAGCTCCTGCCGGCATGACAGAAAAGTACGAGCTGCTGGATCTCGACAACCAGATCTGTTTCGCATTGTACGCCGCAAACCGGGCGGTAACGGCCCGGTACCGCCCACTGTTGCAGGAGCTCGGGCTGACTTACCCACAGTATCTGGTCATGCTGGTGTTGTGGGAGCATGCAAGAGATGGTCAGTCGACGAGGGTTTCCGACCTGGGCGCCAGGCTCAGGCTGGACTCTGGAACCCTGACCCCTCTGCTGAAGCGCCTGGCGGAGCGGGGGGTGATCAGCCGGCAGCGCAGCCAGGAGGACGAGCGGGTGGTCACGGTATCGCTGACCGAAGCCGGTCGTAATTTGCGAGAGCAGGCCAAACAGATTCCGGCGCGCCTGCTGTGTGGCATCGATGTTGAGCCGGATCGGCTTGTGGCGCTCAGGAATGAGCTCAGGCAGGTCCTGAATGCACTGGAGCAGACGGGCGCCAGCGATTGATGACCGCCCTGAGTTCATCACGCCTGTAGGGTTTGGTGATGTAGTCATTCATGCCAGACGCCAGGCAGTCCTCCCTGTCGCCCTGCATGACGTTGGCGGTAACGGCGATGATCGGCAGGTCTTTCCAGTCCGGATTCTGGCGTATCCGTCGGGTTGCCTCGTACCCGTCCATCACCGGCATCTGGCAGTCCATCAGCACCATGTCAAAGTGCTTTTGCTCCAGCGCCTGAATGGCTTCCTGGCCGTTCTCCGCGCTACCGGTCTGGTGGCCAAGCTTTCTGAGCAGACTGGTGGCTACCAGTTGATTGACCTGATTGTCCTCGACCAGAAGAATCGACAAGGGCTGATCGGTGTACGGCTCTGCTGATTCCAGGGTGATACCCGAGGCAACCGGGCTCTCCGGCGAAGGCGCGGGCTCATGGATCGGAAGCGGCAGGGTAACGGTGAAATGGGTGCCACTGCCTTCCTTTGAATCCACCAGGATCTGGCCGTGCATCCGCTCCACCAGCTGGCGGCAGAGTGTAAGCCCGAGACCAGTTCCGCCATAGAGTCGGGTAGTGTCTGCATCAGCCTGGGAGAAGGGCGAGAAGATCCGGTGCAGCCCCTGCTTCGACATACCAATTCCGGTATCCACTACGTCGATTCTCAGGCTGCCGGCAGAGTACCCCGCGCGGACCCGGACGCCGCCCTCGTCGGTAAACTTGATGGCGTTGCTTATCAGGTTGTTGAGCACCTGCCGGGTCCGGGTCGGGTCGCCCAGGAAGCTTTCCGGGAGTCCGGGTTCGATGTCGGCAACCAGATAGATATTCTTTCGCCGAGCCTGTTGGACATGGAGGGTTACGCACTCCTCGATCAGCTGACGGACGCTGAACGGGATGTTTTCGAGGCTAAGCTTGCCAGCTTCCACCTTGGAAATATCCAGAATGTCGTTCAAAAGGCCCAGCAGGCTCTCACCGGCATTCAGGGCGATCTCCAGTTGGCCGCGCTGTTCCGAATCAATCTCTCCCTCAAGAGCCAGCCCGAGCATTCCCAGAACCCCGTTCAGGGGCGTCCGGATTTCGTGGCTCATGCTGGCCAGGAAGTTGGCTCTGGCGCGGGCACGGCGAACCGCATCCTCCTTCGCTTTGACCAGGGCCCGGTTGCCCCGTTGCAGGGCTTCATTCTTCTCCGAGATTTCCCGGGTGCGGTCTTCAACTTCGTGTTCCAGCTGGGTGGAGTAATTTTTCATGGCGCTCTCGGCATGCCGGAGTTGCGCCAAACTGGAATCAATGGTTTCCAGATGCTGATTGATGATACCGACCATGGTACCAATCTCGTCCTCCCGATGGTTGTGGGGTATTGGCAACCTGACTTTCTCGGGAGAACTGGCCCGCACCTGGCTGAGGGCGCTGATCACATTGAGCATGGGGCGGGTTAGCACAAAATAGAAAATCGCAAGCAGCGCTACTGACAGAATGAGGCTTTTGAACAGCCCGCTCATGATGGTGTAGCCGGCCCGCTCAAGGAACTGGGCACCGTAATGGTAGGTGTCGATGGTGAGTACGAGTTCCCCGAGAGGCAGATCCTCCAGTTGAGGAACTTTCAGCTCCTGCCGGAACACCCGGTGTGAGCCGAACAGAAGGTCGCTGACCCAGCGGTAGGGAGAGACAGGACTGCTCTTGCTGGATGCGGCCATGGTCTCGTCGTCGTTGTCGACAATGCGGGCATCGATCATGGCAGGGTGCTTGATCAGTCCGTCGAGCAACTCTTCTGCCAGTCGCACATCGATGTTATAGGCAATCTGGGACGCCGGGCTGTTGCTGATATCCACCAGCGCATGGATCTCGTTTTCCATGGCGGTCCGAGCGCTGAAATAATCCAGTGTTATCTGAACGACATTGAGTACCAGCCCGAGGGCCATGGCAACCAGAACCGTGTCACGGGTAAGTCGGTAGGAAAGCCTCTTTTTGAAGCGGTTGCTCACGGGTATGCACTGTCCCTGTTGGCGAGCCGGTCTGTACGGCCCGGTCGGTGCCTTCAGTCGTCGTAGTCGGCCTTTTTCTTCCACTCGTCGTCGTGGAGAAAGGTGTCCCATTCGCGGTCCAGTTTGGACTGGGATTCACTGTGCTGACTGTCCTTGCCTTCGGCGCTCATGGCTTCCAGTTCCTTGATGCGGGTCCGGAAGCTCTTCACCGCTTTCATGGCAAGAGGGTTGTCCCGGGACTTGCCCATCTCTGTGCTGGCCAGATGGTAGGCATGGATCGCCTTGCGAATCTGGTTTTGCCGGACGTAATCCCGGGCCTGGAACACATGCAGATCGGCGTGGGTCTTGTGAACCAGGAACAGAACGTACTTGAGGTTTTTCTTGGCTGTGCCGGCATCGATCCGGCCACTCTTGTGCATTGCTTCAATCATTTTGAAAAGGTTCTGAAGCAATTCCTTGACGTAGTTGGATTTCTCCGGAGAGTCGATCTTTACGGGGGTGGTTGAATCGCGCTTCTCGATAATCTGCTGCTTCAGGTCTGCGGCAGACTCCTGCCACTGCTTGACCGGCAGATTTGATTTCAGCCCCGCCAACTCTCCGCAGGCCTCTTCCATGCGTTTGATGAGCAGCAGTTTCAGATCGGCCGTCAGATATTGCCCCGGAATTTCGGAAAGCAGGCGATAAGCCCGGTTATAGGCGTCCTCCTGAGCCGTTATTTTCCGGGCCCGTTCAATCCGGGCGCGCTCCCGCATCTGGCTGAGCACAATAATGACAATCGAGACGGTAACGATGGCCGCCAACAGCAGGACAATGGTTGTGGTATCCATTTTGTCAGTAACGACTCCGGCTTCAGGATCAAAATGACGGCAGGTGGACAAACCTGCCTCAAAATACCGATATTATTCAGCAAGTATCCGGAAGACTAGCAGAAATACCACATTGAATCCGTTTTCAAATGTGAAAGTTCGTATTGCATATTGATTACGTGAATTTACCGTATCCTGTATATTGTTCCGATGAATAAAACTGGTATTACGGTAGTTTTCTGGCGTTCCGGAGTTGTGTGTGGATATTTCCCGTGTTGACCTGAACCTGCTCGTCTATCTCGATGTGCTTCTGCGTGAGCGGAATGTCACCAAGGCGGCCAACCACCTGGGTATTACCCAGCCTGCGATGAGCAATGGTCTGAAGCGGTTGCGCGACTTGTTCAGTGATCCGCTACTGGTGCGAACCAGTGAGGGTATGACGGCGACGGAGCGCGCGCGGGAACTGCAACCGCTGGTACGGGGAATACTCTCGGATATTGAACAGGCCGTGCAGGACAAGACACCGTTTTCGGCTCTGGAAAGCCAGCGCGTGTTCCGGATCATGGCCAGTGATTATGCCGAATCCTGCCTGATGCCCCGGGTCCTGAGACGGATCCGCCAGGAAGCACCGCACGTTACCCTGGATGTGCTCACCCCCAGTGACGTCAGCTTTCTGGACGTCGAGCAGGGCCGGCTGGACATGGCCATCAACCGGTTCGACAAAATCCCCCAGTCCTTTCACCAGAAGACCCTCTGGACCGAGTACTTTGCCTGCCTGATGAACGCCCGTAATCCGGTTCTGAGAGAACCCTTCACCCTGGATACCTATCTGGACGCCAGCCATATCTGGGTCAGCAAGACCGGCTTTGGTGTTGGTGTGGGTGTGAACCCCAAGGATGTCCAGCGCCTGGGCTGGGTAGACGAGGCGCTGTCGAGAATGGGCCGCAAGCGCCAGATTTCCGTCTTCACCCGGCACTACCAGGTGGCGATGCTGCTGGCCGAGCAACATGATCTGATTGCCACCTTGCCCTCCCGGGCGGCCTGGCTGCAGAAAGACAACCCGAACCTGGTGGTCAAGGTGCCGCCGTTCGAGATTCCGCCGTTCGAACTGAAAATGGCCTGGAGCCCGCTGCTGCAGCACAATGCCGATCACCAATGGCTGCGCAAACTGATTGCCGAGGTGGCCACCGAGGTAGATACCGAATTTGCTCCGTTCGGGGCCAGATTCGAAGCGCCGGACGCGCCCCAGGCCCATCACTCAGAGCGGTAGTTCCCGGAGTTCCAGGGAAGGGCGCGCGGCATCCCACATGCGCTGGAAATTTTCAGACAGCAGCTTGACCCGGCCGCCGTCGGAGAACTTGGCAAACCCTTCGGGCTTGTAGAAGTCATGCCGGTACACCACGCCTTCGCGATCCGCGAGAATGAATGGCTGGTCCGCAACCGGATAGTCTTCGTTGACCAGCCGAAGCTCCATGCGGCTCGGCAGCCGACGCATCAGCTCCACCAGCGTGTGACGGCGTTTGACCAGAGGCTTGTCGTCATGGATCAACAGCCTCACCTCGCTGAGCCGGTGCCGCCGGGCGAGGGCGGAGATCAGCTCCCGGAACCGATGCCGGTCATACAGGTCGTGCTCAAGCAGGCGGTCATACAGCCAGATACGCTGGCCGGCCTGGCCAACCACCGAATCCATCAGCCCCAGCAGCCTGGCTTCGGTATCAAACAGCCAGGAATCCCCGTCACAGCCCAGAATCAGCGGCTGATTCCCGTCGCTGAGCTTCTCGGCAGCCAGATCCGGTGCCAGGCAGCGCATGTCAAAGTGAGGAATGCCGGCGTCGTCATAAACGTCCGAACAGACATGGAAGCCTGAGCGCTGATAGAAGGGAATGGCGTGCTCCTGGGCAGAAAGCCTGAGCTCGGAAAACCGCCCGGCGGATTCTGCAATCAAATGCCTCAACAGGGCTTCCCCGATGCCCTGTCCCCGATACTGCGGCAAAATCGCCATACGACCGATATGGCCGGTTTCTTCCAGAGTCGAAAACAGCCGGGCGACACCGGCGGGGGTGTTGTCCGGGAGCACTGCCAGGTAATGATCGGCAATCTCATCGGTTTCATCCCACTCCAGCTCCGGCGGGACTTTCTGTTCCTCAATAAACACCTGCTGACGAATGTCCCGGATGGATGCGGGAGCCAGTTGCCAATCGTATTTTCTGAAGCGGATTTTCATACCCAAGCCTGCTAAGGCAAGTGGAAGGGCCCTGACAAAATCGCGCGGAGCCATGGGTGAAGCGCGAAGCGCTTCACGGGCAAGCCATGGACGGCTTGCCCCGGACCTTTAGCGCGACGCAGGAGCAATAAGCGCTAAAGGGCGGAGCCGAGCGTACACGGATGTATTCACAGCGTATTTTGACAGGGCCCTTCCACTTGCCGGAACTCGCTGTTAGATCACCTTACTCGAAGTAAACTGAGCCCTGATTGTAGAGCGTGGTCAGAAGCCCAAGCAACGCCTCATCTTCAGCGAACCGGGCCAGGGTACCCATGTCCACGCGGGCGGCAGAACACAACGACGGGGCGAATGGCCGGGCGTCGCCCTTGAGCAGGAACTGTTCGCCATCGACAAACAAAGCGGTTTCACTGGCAAAATCGTAATAGGCAAGGCGCGAACCCTCGTTCCACCGCAACTGCTCGCCAGCGTGAATTGCTTCGGCTACATCCTCCGCGGACGCCGGTTCCTCGGCAGGAACAACAATGTCCATGCTCTTGGGCGCTGTTGAGAACTGGCCAAACCATAAAGCCAGTTGCCGGCGATCCCCGAGTTTTTCCCGGATAACATTCTCCAGGCGGTCAACTACCTCCGGCTGAATGGTGCCCGGGTTGTCCTGCACCTGCAGATCCGGATCGTTCAGATGATCCGCCGCATCAGACTGGCTGCACAGAAAGTCGGTGAAACCGGTAAGGATGTCATCGATGGTCGGCGCCCGGAAACCCACTGACAGGGTAATGCAGTCATCCTCGGCAACCCCGTGATGGCCAATGCCCGGCGGCAGGTACAGCATGTCACCGGGTGCCAGGGTGACAGTTTCCTCGCCATCCCAGCTGCTCAGAATCCGGAGCGGAGTGCCTTCCACCCGGGGGGAAGTGTGGTCGCAATGGCCGCCAAAGGTCCAGCGACGGTGGCCCTGGGCCTGAAGCAGGAAAACATCGTACTGGTCGTAATGGGGCCCGACACTGCCGCCTTTCGGGGCGAAGCTGGCCATGATGTCATCCAGTCGCCAGTTGGGAATGAAGCGGAAGTGCTCCAGCAAATCGGCGATATCCGGGACCCAGTGGTCCAGCCCCTGAACCAGAAGGGTCCAGTCCTGCTCCGGGAGTTCGCTGAAACGGTCCGGAGCGAAGGGGCCGTTGTGAAGTTGCCAGGGCTTGCCTTCGTCGTTCTCGATCACAAGCCGGGACTCCACCCCCTCTTCACAGGCCAGGCCCGCCAGCTCGTCAGCGCTGACCGGGCACTGGAAACCGGGAAATGCCTGGCGGATAACCAGTGGCTTCTTCTGCCAGTAGTCCCTCAGGAATTCCGCGGGTGTGAGTCCGCCAAGCATGTCCATTTGTGCGCTCCGGGTTTCAGATGTTTTGCGCCTGATCGACGGCATTTCCGATGTAATTACCCGGTGTCAGGGCCATCAGTTCTGCTTTGGCCTGCTCCGGAATATCCAGGGTCTCAACAAAATTCTTGATCACTTCGGGCGTCATTGCCTTGCCCCGGGTCAACGCCTTGAGCTTTTCATAGGGCTTCTCGATGTTGTAACGGCGCATGACCGTCTGGATCGGCTCGGCAAGCACTTCCCAGGCGTGGTCGAGGTCTTCATCCAGGCGCGCGGGGTTGATTTCCAGCTTGCCCAGGCCTTTCAGTGTGGCTTCATAGGCGATCAGGCTGTGGGCAAAACCGACGCCCAGGTTGCGCAGTACGGTGGAATCGGTCAGATCCCGCTGCCAGCGGGAAATCGGCAGCTTGGCGGAAAGATGACTGAACAGCGCGTTGGCGATGCCCAGGTTGCCCTCGGAGTTCTCGAAGTCGATCGGGTTGACCTTGTGGGGCATGGTGGAGGAGCCCACTTCACCTTCCACGGTCTTCTGCTTGAAGTAGCCAAGGGAGATGTAGCCCCAGATGTCCCGGTCCAGGTCAATCAGAATGGTATTGAAGCGGGCGATGGCATCGTACAGCTCGGCGATGTAATCGTGCGGTTCAATCTGGGTGGTGTACGGATTCCAGTCCAGCCCGAGACTCTCGATGAATTCTTTTGCGTTCAGGGCCCAGTCGATGTCCGGATAGGCCGAAAGGTGGGCATTGTAGTTACCCACGGCGCCGTTGATCTTGCCCAGAAGCTCGGTCTCGCGAATCTGTTTGAGCTGCCGGCGCAGCCGGTGAACCCAATTCGCCAGTTCCTTGCCTACGGTGGTCGGGGAGGCGGTCTGGCCATGGGTGCGGGACAGCATGGGCTGCCTGGCGTGGTCGTGGGCCAGCTGGGCCAGCTTGTCGGTCACCCGTTCCATGGCCGGCAGCAGTCCGTGGTCAAGACCTTCCCGGAGCATCAGGGCGTGGGAGAGGTTATTGATATCTTCGGAGGTGCAGGCAAAGTGGACAAACTCGGTCACCGCGTGCAGTTCCGGCACCTCGGCAATCGTTTCCTTGATGAAGTACTCCACCGCTTTTACGTCGTGATTGGTGGTGCGCTCAATTTCCTTGATGCGTTCGGCGTCTTCCAGACTGAATTCGCGCACCAGGCGGTCGAGCACCGCATTGGCCTCGGCCGAAAATGCAGGCACTTCTTTCACCTCCGGGTGCGCCGCCAGTTTCTGCAGCCACCGGATCTCAACGGTCACGCGGTTCCTGATCAGGCCATATTCACTGAAAATTTCACGGAAGACGCTGACCTTGCTGCCGTAACGTCCATCGACCGGGGATATGGCGGTCAGGGCGGTGAGTTCCATCGAAAACCTCTCAAGTCATCAAAGAATCGGGTCAAACAAAAATAAGGGGTGCATATCATACACCACCGCCGGCACCGAATCAGTGCTGTCAGTGGTACAGCGAGCGATTCGCTTCTTCGGCGAGTTCCCGGGCCAGCCGGATGACTTTCTTGCGCGCGAAAATCAGCTGCCAGCGGCGGCCACCGGTCTGGCGCCAGAGCACGGCCGAGCGGATGCCTGCCAGCAACAGCGCCCGGACTTTGGCCGCGTTCTCGTCCTGTTGCAGGATTGAGGGATTGCCGCTGACCTGAATACGCATCCGGAAGGTGCTGATGGTATCGGCATACACTGAGCCAAGATTGCTGATCAGGTTGGGGTGGGTGTAGCCAAAGTGGCTTGCAGTATGCCGAGCCTGATCGATCCGACTGCCGATCACATCAAGCATATCCGACCGGCGATTGAGCTTGGATTCGAGGTGGATCAGGTTGAGGGCATAGCGCAGCACTTCGATATCCTGTTGCTTGCTCTGCTGGCTCAGTACTGACGACAGTGTTACCAGACCTTCCTGAATATCGCGCAGTTCACCGCCGTATACATCCAGGGTGTGCTCCGGGTTGGTGGCAAACAGGGAGCGTATGCTGGTTTCCAGGCTTGCCTGGTTGCACTGGCCACTGTGAGCAATCTGTTGAACCAGATTGGCAGCCTGGAAAACCCCGGCCAGGGCAAGTGTCTGGTCTTTCAGGGCGCGACTCATGCAGTTTCTTCCCGGGCCCGATTGTCGGCCAGGCGGGCCGGCAAGGGCTCGCCATCACGCCAGGTTTCCTCGATAACGCCACCGCCAAGACACACCTCACCATCGTAAAAGACGACGGATTGGCCGGGTGTAACGGCACGCTGGGCGTCGTCAAAGTCAACCCGGACACCGCCCGCAATCACGGTAACCCGACAATCCTGATCCGGTTGCCGGTATCGGGTCTTGGCCTTGCACTGGAAAGAATCCGAAGGTGGATGGCCGGCAACCCAGTCAATCGGCCCGGATACCAGGCCGCGGGAAAAGAGCAGAGGATGGTGCTTGCCCTGAACCGCGATCAGGACATTGCGGCTGAGATCTTTCTCCGCCACGTACCAGGGCTCGTCGCCGAATTTGCTGAGACCGCCAATGCCGAGGCCCTGTCGCTGACCAATGGTGTGGTACATCAGCCCCTGATGACGGCCTATCTTTTCGCCGTCGGGGGTTTCAATATCGCCAGGTTGGGCGGGCAGGTACTGCTTCAGGAAGTCCCGGAACTTGCGCTCGCCAATAAAGCAGATGCCGGTCGAATCTTTCTTGTCATGGGTGACAAAGCCCTGTTGCTCGGCAATCCGGCGTACTTCTGGTTTTTCGAGCTCGCCCACCGGGAACAGGGTACGGGCGATACGGTCACCGGAAACGGCATGCAGAAAATAGCTCTGATCCTTGTTCGGATCCAGGCCCTTGAGAAGCTGGGCCTTGCCTGGCGCACCGGCAATGGGTCGCTGCCGCGCATAGTGGCCGGTGGCAATGTAATCAGCGCCGAGCGTGATGGCGTAGTCCAGAAAGGCCCGGAATTTGACTTCCTTGTTACACAGGATGTCCGGGTTCGGAGTACGGCCGGCCTGGTACTCCGACAGGAAATGCTCGAACACCCGGTCCCAGTATTCGGCGGCAAAGCTGGCCGTGTGCAATTTGATGCCGATGGCATCGGCAACGGCCTGGGCATCCGCCAGGTCTGTCATCGCTGTGCAGTACTCGGTGCCGTCATCCTCATCCCAGTTCTTCATGAACAGACCTTCAACCTGATAACCCTGATCCTTGAGTAGCCAGGCGGCCACAGAAGAATCGACACCGCCGGACATTCCGACGATTACCCGGGTGCTGGTTGGGTTGGCAGAAGAGTGAGCTTCGGATGCGTTGGTCATTACAGCGTTGCTACCGGTTGAAAAACCCCGAGTTTAGCATTTTCCTAGGGCGCCGTCTTTGAATCGACCACCACTTCCAGCGGGTACTGCCGGCCATTTCGGTAATCTTCTATGCACCGCAGGACCAGCGGACTCCGAAGTTTCTCGCCAAGTCCGCGGATTTCCTCGAGAGACAGCCAGTGGGCCGCAATAATGCCATCATCCAGCTGGTCTGTTACCCGCCTGAGGCCTCTGGCAACGTAGCAGAAGCGATAATAGGTAACACCATTGGCCGGTGCCTTATAGGTGTAGATGCCGAGAAAATGCATGGGTTCGATATCCCAGCCTGTCTCCTCCAGGGCTTCCCGGCGAACCGCGTCGAGAATGGCTTCGTCTTCCTCAACGTGGCCGGCGGGCTGGTTGAACACAACCCTGCCGCCGCTGAACTCTTCCACCATGAGAAAACGGCCTGCCTGATCTTCGACAATAACGGCAACGGTTGCGTGGGGTGTCCAGGTCATGTCTGCTTGGCTCTCCGGGGTCGGGCTCCGGTTCCGGATGAACCGGGGCGGATCTTGGTTTTCGGGCTGGCCGGCAGGTTGACGGTAACCCGTCGGTATTCGCCAGGGGCAAGGCCTTCGAGGGTCCAGTCGCCAATGCGGTACCGGATCAGGCGCAGTGTCGGGAAGCCAACTGCCGCGGTCATTCGGCGAACCTGGCGGTTTTTGCCTTCTGTGATGGTCAGTTCCAGCCAACTGGTTGGTACCTTTTCCCGATGTCTGACAGGCGGCACCCGCGGCCAGACGCCAGGGTCGGGCAACTTTCTGGCCCTGGCCGGCCGGGTTTTCCCATCTTTTAACTCAACACCGGCGGCGAGGTGTTCAAGAGCCTCGTCAGACAGGGTTCCTTCAACCTGCACCCAATAGGTCTTGGGCATTTTGAGGGCAGGCGAGGCAATTCGGTGTTGGAGTGCGCCGTCCGCTGTCAGCAGAAGCAGGCCCTCGGAATCATAATCCAGTCGGCCGGCGGGATAAACGTCGGGAATTCTCAGATAATCGGCCAGTGTCGCGCGCGGCTCAGCTCCGCCGTGCGCGCCGTCGTCGGTAAACTGGCTCAGTACCTGGAAAGGTTTGTTGAAGAGAATGAGTTCGGCCATGCGGTTGCAGGTTTCCGGAGGTTTCTGAGTGCTTCAGTCGGAATAGGGTACTGGAAAGACGGGGGCCGACAAAGGTGGATTGGTGTCACGAACAGGTTTGTCGGTCTTTTTACTAAAAGCAGAACGCCCTGCCACCGGCAACTCGCCGGTGGTCTGGGCTTCCGGTATCAGTCGCAGATCAGCCGTTTACGGCCCGGGGCGGATACCCACTCCGGCCGGCTTCCTGCTGTCCTGATTCTGCCGCGGCATCACTTTCCGCTCTGGTCTGAGCCTTGCTGGCGGGCTGCTCATCGGGAACGATGTTAACCGCATGAATGCCCTTGTCGCTTGGCTTCTTCTCGAAGGACACAGCCTGACCCGCTTTCAGGGTCTTGTAGCCTTCCATCTGGACCGAAGAGAAATGAGCAAACAGGTCGTCACTGCAACCATCCTCGATGATGAACCCGTACCCTTTGGCATTGTTGAACCACTTGACCTTGCCTCTTGGCATGATGAACTCCCCTGTTCTTTTGCTGTCACTGTTCTTGTTCGTGTTGTTTGCCGATCGGCCGTCGCACTGCCGGTCCGAATCCAGTTACCTGAACATTGCATGGATTTACATTATTTTACAATGCAATCCAACTTTCGGCCAATCGTTGCGTCGAGTCAATAGTTTCTATGGCGGTAATGAGTGGTTGAACGCGGTCCGGAAGCGCTATCATGTTCGTATTGATAAATATCTCACGCCCGGAGCGCCTGTTGGCTTGAAAACCCGGGGGCCGACATCCACATTTAGACAGGAGCACCGATAAACCGGTAAGGAATGATGCGGACTATCGAAAATTCTCTACTAGTATTGAATCAGGGGGAGGACGAACAACCGGGGCGACAGGATGACCTCAGCGTTGCTCCCGAAAAGCCTGCTCTGAAGCGACCGGCGCGATACAGGGTGTTGCTTCTGAATGACGACTACACACCCATGGATTTCGTTGTGGATGTGTTGATGACATTCTTCGGAATGAATGAAGAAAAGGCGACGCAGGTGATGCTGCTCGTCCATACACAGGGAAAAGCTGTATGCGGGGTATATACCCGGGACATCGCGGAAACAAAGGCAGCACAGGTGAACCAGTATTCCTCGGAATGCGAACATCCGCTCCTTTGCGAGATTGAACGTGCGGACTGATAGACGTTGGGGTGGCCCATGCTGAGCAAAGATCTGGAAATTACGCTGAACACGGCCTTCAAGAATGCCCGCGACAAGCGTCATGAGTTCATGACTGTGGAGCATTTGTTGTTGGCCCTGCTGGATAACGAATCGGCGGTGGGCGTTCTGAAGGCCTGTGGTGCAGACCTCAAGCGACTTCAGGAAGAACTGGTCGAGTTTGTTGACTCAACAACACCATTGATCCCGAGCAGTGACAGCGAGCGGGAGACCCAGCCCACACTGGGTTTCCAGCGGGTACTGCAGCGGGCGGTATTCCATGTGCAGTCTTCGGGCAAGAAAGAGGTAACCGGTGCCAATGTGCTGGTCGCTATCTTCAGTGAGCAGGAAAGCCAGGCGGTGTATGTGCTCAAGAAACAGAGCATCGCCCGCATTGATGTGGTTAATTTCGTCTCTCACGGGATTTCCCGGGTTCAGGGCGCTGAAGATCAGGAAAGCCATGATCAGGCTTCCCATGATGAGGCCGGAGAAGAAGGCGGCCAGTCCAAACCGCTGGAGAGCTACGCAACCAATCTGAATGAACAGGCCCGGCAAGGCCGTATCGACCCGTTGATCGGGCGGGAGCATGAAGTCGAGCGAGTGGTCCAGATTCTGGTTCGCCGGCGCAAGAACAACCCGTTGCTGGTGGGCGAGGCCGGCGTGGGCAAGACCGCCATTGCTGAAGGGCTTGCCAAGCGAATTGTCGATGGCCAGGTTCCTGAGATCATTTCCGACGCCGTGGTTTATTCACTGGATCTTGGTGCATTGCTGGCAGGGACCAAATATCGCGGTGATTTCGAGAAGCGCCTGAAAGGGCTGCTGGCTGAGCTCAAGAAAGAAAATCACGCGATTCTGTTCATCGACGAGATTCACACCATCATCGGCGCGGGATCCGCTTCCGGTGGCGTCATGGATGCGTCCAATCTGTTGAAACCCATGCTCAGTTCCGGCGAGATCCGGTGCATTGGTTCAACTACGTTCCAGGAGTTCCGGGGGATTTTCGAGAAAGACAGTGCCCTGGCGCGCCGGTTCCAGAAAATCGATGTGAACGAGCCCAGCGTTGAGGATACCTATCAGATCCTCAAGGGCCTGAAGCCGAACTTCGAGAAGCACCATGATCTGAAGTACACAGACAAGGCCCTGCGCGTTGCCGCTGAGCTTTCCGACCGCTATATCACCGATCGGCATCTGCCGGACAAGGCTATTGATGTCATTGATGAAGCCGGCGCGCGTCAAAGGCTTCAGCCGGAAGGTAAGCGCAAGAAGACCGTTGATGTCACCGAGATCGAGGATGTGGTTGCAAATATCGCCCGCATTCCGCCGAAGAATGTGTCCACCAGCGACAAGGACCTGCTCCGCAACCTGGAGCGGGATCTGAAGATGACCGTTTTCGGTCAGGATCCGGCCATCGAGTCGCTGTCCACTGCCATCAAGCTTGCTCGCGCGGGACTGAAGTCGCCCGAGAAGCCCGAAGGGGCATTCCTGTTCGCAGGGCCGACGGGTGTGGGTAAGACCGAGGTTACCAAGCAGTTGGCCAAGGTTCTGGGCATTGAGCTTGTGCGCTTCGACATGTCCGAGTACATGGAGCGCCACACCGTGTCGAGGCTGATCGGTGCGCCCCCGGGCTATGTCGGGTACGATCAGGGTGGTCTGCTGACCGAATCGGTCAACAAGCATCCACACTGTGTGTTGTTGCTGGATGAGATCGAGAAGGCCCATCCGGAAGTCTTCAATCTGCTGCTGCAGGTGATGGACCACGGTACCCTGACCGACAACAACGGCCGCAAGGCGGATTTCCGCCATGTGATCCTGGTGATGACCACCAACGCCGGTGCCGAAAGTATGGCCCGTCGCTCGATCGGTTTCAGCGAGCAGGACCACAGCACCGATGGTATGGAAATCATCAGCAAGACCTTCACGCCGGAATTCCGCAACCGCCTGGATGGAATCATCCAGTTCGGCGATCTGCAGATGAGCACCATTACTCACGTGGTGGACAAGTTCCTGACCGAACTTCAGGCTCAGCTGGACGAGAAGCATGTCGTCCTGCATGTGGATGAGGACGCCAAGTCCTGGCTGGCAGAGAAGGGCTACGATGTCACCATGGGGGCCCGGCCGATGTCCCGTTTGATTCAGGACAAGATCAAGCGGCCCCTGGCCGAGCAGATCCTGTTTGGACGTCTGTCAGAGAAGGGCGGGGATGTTTACATCCACCTCCGTGACGACGAGCTGGTGTTCGAGTACGAGGATGAGCCAGCCGAAGCCGTCTGAGTTCTGGAACGGTGAAGTAAAGAAAAACCGCTGTCGGGTTAACCGACAGCGGTTTTTTTCGAGCCAACAAAAAAGCCCCGGATGGGGCTTTTCAGATGTCACGGGAGCATTAACGGGCGCGGTAAACGATGCGGCCCTTGCTCAGGTCATAGGGAGTCAGCTCAACCTTGACCTTGTCACCTGTCAGGATGCGGATGTAGTTCTTGCGCATCTTGCCGGAGATGTGAGCTGTCACAACATGACCGTTGCTGAGCTCAACGCGGAACATGGTGTTTGGAAGGGTATCGATAATAACGCCTTCCATTTCAATGGCATCTGATTTCGGCATTCAGTAGAAACCTCGTTTGGATATGCTTCTCGTAATTTTAAATTGCGCAATTCTGCCTGATTTATCGGCGTTTGGCAAAGTCAGCCTGGATCCAGTTCATGCCAGTGGCCGTCCTGAAGCGCCTCGATCGGGCGAAAGCGGGTCTTGTAGTTCATTTTCCGGCACTGCTTGATCCAGTAACCGAGGTACAGATGAGGCAGGCCCCTGCGCCGGGCCTCGTCAATTTGCCACAGGATGGCAAAGGTGCCGAGACTGCGATCCTCCATATCGGGCTCAAAAACAGTATAGATGGCAGACAGACCATCATCCAGTAGATCGATAGCGGCCAGGCCAATCAGGTGACCATCCTTCCGGATTTCCAGAAACCAGGAATCCGTCGCTCCCTCCACCAGAAACGAGATGAACTGTTCTCTGGATGGCGGGTACATATCCCCATCCTTGTGGCGTTGCTCGATATAGGTCGCATAAAGCTGGTAATAGCGCTCGGCGAAGGTCGCCGGCACAAGGGTGCACTCAAGGTCCTGGTTTTTCTTCAGCACCCGTCGCTGGCTGCGATCGGGCTTGAAATCATCGACTTTCAGGCGAACGGGAATGCAGGCGTTGCATTGTTCGCAATGGGGCCGGTAATAGTGAGAGCCGCTTCGGCGAAACCCAAGAGCGGTCAGCTGGCTGTACAGTTTTTTGTCGACATGCGCCCGCGGATCCACAAACATGGTGGTCGCCTCGCGGTCAGGCAGGTAGCTGCAATCGTGTGGCGGGGTTGCGAAGAACACCAGGGTTCTGAGATTGCTCATTTACGCCTCCGGCCCGGGCCATCGCCAGTGGAAGGTCCAGTCGGCCTGATCCGGTTTCTGATCGATGCTCATCCTGAGTATAGATAAAAACTCTTGCCGGGGAATAGTTCGCGCACCCATGGTGAGAAGATGCCGGCTTTCCACCTGGCAATCCATTATCCGGTAACCCCAGAGCTGCAGCTGGTGCGCCAGGTGAACCATCAGTACCTTGGAGGCATTGGTCTCAAGGGAGAACATGGATTCCCCGAAGAAACACCGGCCAATGGCCAGGCCGTACATGCCGCCGGCCAACTCGCCACGCCGGTTCCAGATTTCAATGGAATGGGCGACGCCCATGCGATGCAACGCTGAATAGCTGGCGATCATTTCTTCGGTGATCCAGGTGCCTTCGGCCCGGGTGGAGGCGCACAGTCGGATAATTCTTCCGAATTGTCTGTCGGCGGTCACCTGGAAGCGTTGCTGGTTCAGGGTTCGGCGCAGGCTGCGAGAGACGTGGATTTCATTCGGGAACAACACGCATCGGGGGTTGGGGGACCACCATAATATGGGCTGGTCGTCACTGTACCAGGGGAAGATGCCGTTCCGGTAAGCGAGGATCAGCCTGTCTGTGGACAGGTCGCCGCCGAGGGCCAGGAGGCCGTCCGGGTCGTCCAGGGCTTCGTTGGCGGGGGGGAACCAGAGTTGGTCCGGGTCTAGCCAGGGTAGTGAGGTCATCCTTCTCCGGCAATTACTGCGATGTTTCGGGCCTATAGAGTTCAGGCCGGTGGGAACCGCCTTCTGAAACACGCTGTGAATACGTCCCTGTACGCTTGGCTCCGCCATCCATGGCTCCGCACAGTTTCAGAAGGCGGCTCCCACCGGCCTTCGCAAACTTTTGAGTTCGCGTTCCTTTATGCTACTGAATCACAATCAGTCTTGCTGATCCAGAAACTTTTCCGCATCGAGGGCGGCCATGCAGCCGAAGCCGGCGGAGGTGACGGCCTGGCGGTAGACGTGGTCGGCTACGTCGCCGGCGGCGAAGACGCCGGGGACGCTGCTCTGGGTGGCCATGCCTTCGAGGCCGGAGCGGATGCGGATGTAGCCGTTTTCCATGTCCAGCTGGCCCTGGAACAGGTCGGTGTTGGGCTTGTGGCCGATCGCGATGAATACGCCGGCCAGATCCATTTCCTGGGTTGAGCTGTCTTTGGTGCTCTTGATGCGCATGCCGGTGACGCCGGTACCGTCGCCCAGGACTTCGTCGAGGGTGTGGTCCCAGACGATCTTGACGTTGCCGTTTTCCGCTTTCTCAAACAGTTTGTCCTGGAGGATCTTCTCGGCGCGCAGGCTGTCGCGGCGATGTACCAGGGTCACTTCGTCGGCGATGTTGGACAGGTAAAGGGCCTCTTCAACGGCGGTATTGCCGCCGCCGATGACGGCGACTTTCTGTTTCTTGTAGAAGAAGCCGTCACAGGTGGCGCAGGCGGAGACGCCCTGACCTTTGAATTTCTCTTCGGATTCCAGGCCCAGGTACATGGCGGAGGCGCCGGTTGCGATGATCAGGGCGTCGCAGGTGTATTCACCGCCATCGCCCTTGAGGCGGAAGGGGCGGTTATGCAGGTCGGCTTCGTTGATGGTGTCGTAGACAACGTTGGTTTCGAAGCGTTCGGCGTGTCTGAGCATGCGCTGCATGAGTTCGGGGCCCTGAACGCCGTCATTGTCGCCGGGCCAGTTGTCGACGTCGGTGGTGGTGGTGAGCTGGCCGCCGACTTCAATACCGGTAATCAAGGTAGGGTTCAGGTTGGCGCGGGCTGCGTAGACAGCAGCGGTATAGCCCGCCGGGCCGGAACCGAGGATGATCAGTCGGGAATGTTTGGTGTCGCTCATTGAAAACTCTCTCACTGAATAAAACCGTACGTTGCCGGGCCCGGTTTCAGGGCCAGACGCTTCGGGGAAAGGTGGAAAGGCTATCATGAAAGACGCGGTGTGCCATTCGTTTTGGCCAATTCCGCTTATAAAACCTTGCTATTTACTCAAGCACTGAAACAGCTGCCAGCAGCTGTCTGACCCTCTCCGCGCTCTTGCCGGTCTCTCCTTGTTCGAGGCGGTGTTCCGCCACGGACGGGAATACTGCCTGAATGTCATCGGGCAGCACGTGGTGGCGGCCATCCATAAGGGCCCAGGCCTTGGCGGCCCGGACCAGTCCCAGTCCGGCACGGGGTGAAAGGCCGTACAGCAGGCCGGGCATTCTGCGGCTTTGTTCCAGCAACCTTTGCACGTAATCCAGCAGGGCCGGGCTGGCGGTTATCCGGGTAACGCCTTCCTGCAGGGTTTTCAGGTCAGCCTGGGTGAGCAGGGTCGGGAGCTTTTCGGTCATGACGCGACGGTCTTCGCCCTCCAGCAACTCCCGTTCGGCCCGCGGGTCCGGGTAACCCAGACGCAGCCGCATGAGGAATCGGTCCAGTTGGGACTCGGGAAGGGGGTAGGTGCCGCCCTGTTCGATGGGGTTCTGTGTCGCAATCACAAAAAACGGGTGGGGCAATGGCCGGGTTTCGCCCTCAATGGACACCTGGCGTTCTTCCATGGCTTCCAGCAGGGCGCTCTGGGTGCGCGGTGATGCCCGGTTGATTTCGTCGGCCAGTACCACCTGGGCGAAGATCGGTCCGGGATGGAATACCAGGCTTCCGGCCTGTTTGTCGTACATGGAGTAACCGAGCACGTCCGCGGGTAGCAGGTCGTTGGTGAACTGTATGCGCTGGTAACTCAGCCCCATTACCTTGGCCAGGGCATGGGACAGGGTGGTCTTGCCCATGCCGGGGATATCCTCGATCAGCAGGTGCCCCCGGGCCAGCAGCCCGCACAGGGCCAGGCGCACTTGCTGGTCTTTGCCCAGGAGTATCTGGTTCAGTTCACTGACTACGGTATCGACCAGTTTTTTCATTCCGGACTCAGTCCCTTACCCGTTTGAGGATGTCGCCGTAGGCGTCTATGCGGCGGTCTCTCAGGTACGGCCAGATGCGGCGAACCGATTCGCTGCGGGTGCGATCAAGGGTTACGGCCAGAATACACTCGGAGCTGTCATCGCCCCGGGCCAGGAACTCGCCTTGCGGGCCACAAATAAAACTGTTGCCCCAGAAGCGGATGCCGTCGCTGTGTCGGGAGGGGTCGGGTTCGGTGCCGACCCGGTTCGGTGCCACGACCGGCAGGTTGTTGGCAACCGCATGGCCCCGTTGCACGGTGACCCAGGCGTCCAGTTGGCGAGCCTGTTCATCCGGGTCATCCGTCACATCCCAGCCGATGGCGGTGGGGTATATGAGGATCTCGGCGCCGGCCAGGGCCATTAGTCGAGCAGCTTCGGGGTACCACTGGTCCCAGCACACCAGGACTCCGAGCTTGCCAAGGGAGGTATCAATGGGCGTGAAACCGTTGCGACCGTCGTTGAATTGGGCATCGCCGGGGGTGAAGTAGAATTTCTCGTAGAAGCCCGGGTCATCCGGAATATGCATTTTCCGGTACAGCCCTGCCATGGAGCCGTCTGTTTCGAATACCACAGCGGTATTGTGGTATACGCCATTCATGCGCCGCTCGAAAATGGAGCCCACCAGCACGACGCCCAGCTCGCGGGCAAGATCAGACAGCCTCTGGCTGGTCGGGCCCGGTATCGGCTCAGCCAGCTCAAAAACCGAGGTGTCTTCGGTCTGGCAGAAATACAGGGTGGCGTGGAGTTCCTGGAGGATAATCAGATTCGCCCCGTTTGCCGCGGCTTCCCGTACCAGTTTTTCCGTCGTCGCCAGGCTGGCGGACTTGTCCTGGCTGCAGGCCTGCTGGATAGCGGCGATGGCGATCTGGTTGCGGTTTGGTTTGTCGGTCATTGGCTTACTACTCCGGCCGGAATCTGCATGGTCACACAGTGGAGGCTGCCATGCTGATAAATCAAGGGCCGGCAATCAATGGGCAAAATGTCCCGGGCCGGAAAGATCTCTTTCATCACGGCAATGGCCTCGTCATCCTGGCGAACGCCATAGACCGGAACCAGAACCGCCCCGTTTATGATCAGGAAGTTCGCGTAGGTCCCCGGCAGGCGCTCGCCGTCCTCATCGTGGATGGGGTCGGGCCAGGGCAGGGAGGTCAGTTTGTAAGGGCTGCCGTCCGGTTGGCGGAATTCCTGTAACTCTTCCTCCATGGCGGCCAGTGCGCTGTAGTGTTCGTCAGCGACATCCGGGCAGGCAACGTAGCAAATGTGATCCGGAGCGCAGAATCTGGCCAGGGTATCGATGTGACTGTCGGTGTCGTCGCCGGCGAGATAGCCGTGATTGAGCCAGAGAATGCGGGTGGTGCCCAGCACTTCAGAGAGCAACTGCTCAATCGCTGTGCGGTCCAGTGAGGGATTTCTGGTCGGTGTCAGCAGACACTCAGAGGTCGTCAGCAGGGTTCCCTGACCATCCGATTCAATGGAGCCACCTTCCATCACAAAGTCGACCGGCTGCATGGGGGTGGCACCGAAGACGCCGGCAATGGCCAGGTGCCGGTTCAGGGCATCGTCTTTTTCCCAGGGAAATTTGCCACCCCAGGCATTGAACCGGAAATCGAGGAGGGTCGGGCTTTCATCGATGGTGATGGTAATCGGGCCGTGGTCCCGTGCCCAGGTGTCGTTGGCCGGTGCCGGAACGGTGCGCACCCGGCCCGGCAGACCGTTTTCCTCGGCGTACTGATTGAGTTCCCGGTCAAGCTCCTGCAGCCGGACAACATGTTCGCAGCTGATCACCAGATCTTCGTACTGAAGTACGGCCCGGGCGATCGCCAGGAATACCGGCTCGACATCGGCAAGAGCATCCGCCCAGTCCGTTCCCGGATGGGGCCAGGTCAGCATGACGGCACTCTGGGGAGCCCACTCTGCGGGCAATACGCGTCTGGTTGTCACTTTACAGCTACCTTAACTCGCAAAAGACGCCATTTTAACCAACGGTCGACAGAACGTCAGGGTATGGGCAGGGAAAATCCGGGCCTTCAAGGCACCCGATCGGATAGTCAGCGATTCTGCTTGAGAACGGTATGGATTACCCGATCATTTTCGAAATACACCACAAAATCCTGATAGTGCCACTGGGTAATGGGCGGGTGGCCCACCGGACCCTGAATTTCCAGAGGCGCTCCCCAGGAGGCTCTCACCGAGTCCTGGCTCATACCGGTGCCTGGGAAATCCGCCTCGCCGCGATCTGCCTGGGTGCCCACCGGCACCCGGACTTCTTCTGCGAGCGAAGACGTGACCGGGAACAAGGTCATTGTGGCGGCTACAGCCAGGGCGCCGAGCAGGATTCTGTGTTTTCTCATTGATCAATCTCCATAACAACTGTCGTCCGCCAAAGAGAGACTCCTTCGGGGGACATGGATAAAGCGTAATATCCGAAAAAGGCTGGCAAAAGTCACCCGTTTTTCCGAAGTCTACCCTTTTTGACGCTGGCGAATCTGCCACCGCATCACATGCCGCGCGATTTGCTGGCGCTCGCTGTCATCGATCCGGACAAATTCGGTGTGGACCCTTGCCCCGCCTGAGGCGTCGGGATGGACTTCCAATACCTTGGCGGTAGCCGTAGGCTGAAAAAGCTCTGGTGGAAGCGTCATGCGCATGGCAAGCAGGTCCCCCGCTTGCCAGGCAGGTGTGCTGCTTGAGAATGACAGGCCACCCTCGCTCAGGGTGACATCCTGCCAGTCCTCCGGTTGCAACGGATTTTGCTCAAAGGCCATAATGCGCGCAAGCGTATCCAGCTTGCCGTTCAGGGATTTGATCAGACCGGTAAGCAGCCGGTCTTTCTCGGCAAGGCTGGCGAGTTGGGACTTCACGTCCTGGTCCAGCCGCCTGAATTCCGCTTTCAGGCTCTCAAGATGGTCTCCGTCAAACGCATCTGCATCCAGGGGTGTACCGGGCGCCAGCTTGCGGATTTCCAGACCGATCCGGTCTTCAATGCGGAAGAAGTCCCGGCGTTCTGGTGAATAGTCCGCCGGTTCGCTGGTGGGGTCGGATGGCTGCATCTTGGCTCCGGAAATCAAAATTTTTATTGGTACAGAACAGTTTAACAGTTTCCCTCGGTGCTGGAAGGTACCCGGGAAAACCAGACCACGACAGACCCGAAGGCAGCAACAGGCTCCTCTCCATGTTCAGACCCTTATCGTTTTACATAGGCTTGCGGTACACGGCAGCCAAGCGCCGGAATCACTTCATTTCGTTCATCTCCCTCACCTCGATGATCGGGCTGATGCTGGGCGTCGCGGTGCTGATTATTGTCCTGTCAGTGATGAACGGCTTTGACCGGGAACTGAAGCAGAGAATTCTCGGCATGGTGCCCCATGCCACGATCCAGGGTGCCGGCCCCCTTGACGACTGGCAGTCCCTGGATGCCCGGGTCGAGGAACATCCCCGCGTGCTGGCAGCTGCGCCCTATATTCAGGGCCAGGCCATGGTGACCGGCGGTGGCAATGTCCGCGGCGTGATCCTCAACGGCATTCTTCCGGAACAGGAACGCACCGTTTCCATCATTGAAAATCACATGATTGAGGGCGGGCTCGATAACCTGGTGTCCGGAGAGTTTGGCATCATCATCGGCCGGTTGATGGCCGCCAGCTTGCGCCTCCAGGTGGGTGACAAGGTCACCGTGGTATTGCCGGAGGCGTCGGTAACGCCTGCAGGTGTACTGCCGAGGCTCAAGCGCTTTACCGTAAAGGGCGTGTTCAGTGTCGGCGCGGAGCTGGATGGCAATTACACCCTGATCCACATGGACGATGCTGCCAAGCTCATGCGCACCGGCGGCAAGGCAGAAGGAATCCGCTTGCTGGTAGACGATCTGTTTGCCGCCCCCCGGGTGTCAGAGCAGGTTGCCAGCCAACTTCCCGGCCGCTACTACGTGTCCGACTGGACCCGCACCCACGGTAATCTGTTTCAGGCGATCCGCATGGAAAAAACCATGATCGGGTTGCTGCTGATGTTCATTGTCGCCGTGGCTGCGTTCAACATCGTCTCCACACTGGTCATGGTCGTCACCGACAAGACCGGTGACATTGCCATTCTTCGGACGATGGGGGCCACCCCGGGCCGGATAATGCGGATCTTCATTGTGCAGGGGGCGGTTATTGGTGTCTTCGGTACCATTATTGGCACCACGCTGGGTGTGGTTGGTGCTCTCAACATCAGCGCCTTTATCTCCTGGCTGGAAAGTACGCTTGGGCACCAGTTCCTGAGCTCCGACGTCTATTTCATCAGTTACCTGCCATCCCAGCTGCAATGGCAGGATGTTTTCATAATCAGCGGTGCCGGCCTTGCCATGAGTCTGCTGGCAACCATATACCCGGCCTGGCGCGCTTCGAGGGTGGATCCTGCGGAGGCGCTTCGCTATGAGTAAGGAACATACGGCTATGGCGGATTCAGCCCTGGTGATTGACTGTCGACAGGTGACACGCACCTACAGCGAGGGGCCTGAGAAGCTCACCATCTTTTCCGATATTTCCCTGGAAGTGGCGGCCGGCGAAACGGTCGCGATTGTCGGCAGTAGTGGTGCCGGTAAAACAACCCTGCTCAACCTGCTTGGCGGTCTGGACAAGCCCTCATCCGGCCAGATTGCCATTTGTGGCAAGGACATCCACCGGCTTTCCGAGGCCGGCCGTGCCAGATTCCGCAATCGCCATCTGGGGTTCGTGTACCAGTTTCACCACCTGTTGCCGGAATTCCCGGCACTGGAAAACGTCATGATGCCCTGTGTACTTGGCGGGATGTCAGTGGCAGAGGCCCGCAAGAAAGCGGAAACAATGCTGGGCCGGGTTGGCCTTGGCGAGCGGCTGACCCACAAGCCGGGTGAGCTGTCCGGCGGTGAGCGCCAGCGGGTTGCGATTGCGCGGGCGCTGGTCAATGAGCCGGATTGTGTGTTGATGGATGAGCCGACCGGTAACCTTGACGAACACACCGGAGAAGGCGTCAGAGCGCTGATTGAATCCCTGCGGGATCAGTTTGGCATTGCCTTTGTGATGGTAACCCATGACATGAAAATGGCCCGGAGTCTCGGGCGGGTGTTGCGGCTTGAACAGGGTCGGCTGATTCAGGAAGTCTGATCAGCGGCCCTTCTGCGCCTGCGCCGCGCGGCTCGGCGCACGCGCCAGTCAGAGCGGATTTTCCGGCGCCACAGGAACTGGATGATCAGGTAGGCGAGGCAGGCGGAAACGGTTGCGATCATCAGGGAGCCCAGGTAGAGAGGGATGCCAATGTCCAGCAGTCGTTCACTGATCCAGGACCATGACAGCTCGAACTCAAAGCTCAGAACCGGGCGATCCAGCGCCCAGGCGCCGATCTTGTAATTGAAATAGAACATCGGTGGCATCGTCACCGGATTACTGATCCAGACCAGAACGACCGACAGTGGGAGGTTGGCGTTGAACCAGATGGCGAAGAAGGCGGCCGCAACCATCTGGAAGGGCATTGGAATAAAGCAGAACCAGACCCCGACCAGAAAGGCCCGGGCAACGCTGTGGCGGTTAATGTGCCAGAGATTGGGTTCATGAAGGATATCGCCCAGAAAATGCAGCGACTGGATCGCTTGCACTCTTTCTGGTGAGGGCAGATAACGTTTCATGAACTTCTTTGGCATTGGAAGTTCTGCCTTTTAACGGAGTTAAAATGCCGGCACATCGGATGTCGCCGGTGAGTGTGTCATATTCAGGAGGACAGGGATTGTCCGGAAGTATCAACGGCCCGACTTCCCCGTCGGCCAAGCACGGTCTCGCGGCGCTGGGCGTTTTCGCCTTCTCTTTTGGCGTTATCTTACTGTATTGGTTGTCGATACTGCCACCTCCGGAGTGGCTGGGCCTGGCAATATTCGTGCTTCTACTGAGTCTGGCACGGACATTGTCACGCCCGGTTCGCCGGTTGTCGGTGCTCATGCTGGGTTTGCTGATCGGCCTTTCCTGGGCAGCCTGGCACTCCAGTGACCGGCTCTCCCATGTTTTGCCGGCGTATGCCGAAGGCCAGCGGCTTTCGGTCTCCGGTTACCTGTGCGATGTTCCGTCAACTGGCAGTTTCAACAGCTTGCGGTTCAGTTTCTGCGTCACACGCTGGCACGATCTCGCTCTTGATAACCAGAACGCACGCCTGCCCGGTTTCCTGAGGCTGGCCTGGTATGGTCACGCCGGAGCGGTTCTGCCCGGACCGGGCCTGCGCCTGGAGGTGGTGCTGAAGCGTCCCCATGGCACGCTCAATCCCTCCGGCTTCCGATACGAGGACTGGCTGTTCCGCAAGGGCTACCGGGCTACCGGGAGTGTCCGCAGTGTTCAGCCCGCGCCGGCAGTGAAATGCTCGCTGCACTGCCAGTATCGGCAGTTGCACCTGTCTCTGAAGGATTGGGTTGAAGAGCGTTTTGGAAACACCGAGCACTTCGCGTTGGTTTCCTCGTTGTTGATTGGCCATCGTGGCGCCATGACTGAGCAGCATTGGGATGTGCTCAAGGCGACAGGGACCATCCACCTGGTTGCCATTTCCGGTTTGCATCTGGGGCTGGTGGCTCTGGGAGCCGGGTTTGTGAGCCGCCGGTTATTGCTGGCCTTGCCAACCCGATGGATGGGGGAGCAGCAGGCCCGCCGGATCACCTTCACTGTGGTGTTGGTGTGTTGTCTGGTGTACGCCCTGGCGGCGGGGTTCACGGTCCCGACCCGGCGCGCGTTGATCATGGTAACCGTGGCTGGCTGGATGCTTCTACTGGCCCGGCAATCCCCCGTCTGGTTCCCGTTTCTGGCCGCTCTGGCTGTGGTGCTATTGATGGACCCTTTTGCGCCCCTGGACCAGGGATTCTGGCTATCGTTTACTGCCGTTGCCGTTCTCATCCTTGCATTCTCCGCGCGCCTGGCCGGCGCGGGCTGGCTGGGCAGCCTGCTGGTCGCCCAGATTGCCGTGTTCGCCGGGTTGTGGCCGGTTCTGGTGGTCTTCGGCCAGGGTCAGCCGTTGGCAGGATTATTGGCCAACCTGATTGCGATCCCGTGGGTCTCCCTGGTGGTCATGCCTCTGTTGATTGCCGGCGGGTTGATCACAGCTGCGCTTCCGGAAGCGGCAAACCTGTTTGGCCCCGCTCTTGATCTGGTGCTGGAGTTGCTCTGGCGGTTTCTGGCCTTGCTCGCGCATTGGCCGGCGCCGGAAATGGATGTCTCCGTTGAGGAAATTGCGGCGCTATCGGTGCTTGTATCGCTTGTTGTGTTTGCACCGTTTACCGGCTTTCGTCTGGTAGCGCTGTTATCGACACTGGCGTGGCTGGTTTGGGCCGACTCCTCAGTGCCGCAGAATTCGGCTGTGGCCGGGATCCAGGTAAGGGTCTGGGATGTGGGGCAGGGGTTGTCTGTGCTTGTCCGGCATGGCCGCGCAGCGCTGGTCTACGATACCGGCCCGGCCGTTCCAGGGGTCTTTTCAGCGGTTGAATCAACCCTGCTGCCCAACCTCAGGGCCGAAGGTATCCGCCGGATTGATACCCTGGTGGTCAGCCACGCCGACAGTGATCATGCCGGGGGACTGGCGGAGCTTTCCGATAAAATCACCATCGGTCGGGTAGTGGCGGGCGAGGCTGAGGTTATCAGGGCGCAGCTTCCCGGCCTTGCTGTCGGGCCCTGCACAACGGCCACGGAAACCTTTGGTGCCCTGACCATAGACTACTGGCAGCAGAAGGGCCCTTCCGAGGGCAACGATGCGTCCTGCGTGGTCCGTATCCGTCATGCCGAATCGGGCACTGAGTGGCTATTGCCCGGCGATATTACCGGTGGGGTCGAGGCCAGCTATCTGGCGCATCTGGGCGCCGGCAATGCAAACCACCGGGTGGTGGTTGCGCCCCATCATGGCAGCAAGACCTCGTCGTCGGAGCAATGGGTTCGGAGCCTGAAGCCGGACTGGGTGATCTATACCGCCGGGTATCGCCATCGGTACGGCCATCCCCATGCCTCGGTAACGGCCCGCTACCGGCAATCCGGCGCGGCCCAGCTGAACACCGCCTGTTCGGGCAGCATTCTGATGACCATTGTTGATAACCGGTTGGCGGTAAAGGAAATGCGGGGCGAGGCACCCTTCTGGATTGGTGGATCGGGACTGGCCCGTGACCAATGTAAAATACCGTGACATTCCAGGTGTGGCCTCCACGGGTAGCTATGCTAAAGTAGCGCGGCTTGCAAACAATCAGGGAGACCAAGCGTGTTCGAGCTGTTGAAAGCCGGTGGCATTCTGATGGTGCCAATTGTCGCGTGTTCCATTCTGGCCCTGGCCATCATTCTGGAGCGTTTCTGGACCCTTCGACCTTCCAGGGTTGCGCCGCCGCAGACCATTAACGAATTGTGGCGCTGGATCAAGAAAAAAGAACTGAATGGCCGGAAGCTCAAAGCCCTGCAGGGGTCCTCGCCCCTGGGCCGGATTCTGGCCGGCGGCCTGATCAACGCCAAGCATGGCCGCGAAATCATGAAGGAGAGCATTGAGCACGAAGCCAGCCAGGTGATTCATGACCTTGAGCGCTTCCTGAACCCGCTCGGAACCGTTGCGACCATCACTCCGCTGCTTGGGCTTCTGGGCACGGTGATCGGCATGATCAAGGTCTTCGCCGAAATTCAGCTGGCAGGGGTCGGTAACGCCGGCAATCTGGCCGGTGGCATTTCCGAGGCGCTGATTACCACCGCCGCAGGGCTGAGTGTGGCAATCCCGGCCCTGATCTGCCACCGCTACTTTATTCGCCGGGTGGATGAGCTGGTGGTTGGCATGGAGCAGGAGGCCATCAAGCTGGTCGAGGTGGTGCACGGAGACCGCGAAATCGACGTGGAAGGAGCCTGAACACCGTGAAGTTCAAGCGCCAGAGAAGCCAGGAAGTTGGGGTTGACCTGACACCACTGATTGATGTGGTTTTCCTGCTGCTGATTTTCTTTATGGTTTCCACCACCTTTACCCGGGAGAGCCACCTTCAGGTGGAGCTGCCGGAGGCCAGTGGTGAGCCTGCAGAGGTCTCCGAGGTCAGGCAGATTGATGTGGTGATCAGTGCCGAGGGTCAGTACATCCTGAATGACCGCACACTGGTCAATAATCGCCGCGAAACCCTGGAGCGGGGCGTCCGGGAGCTGGCAGAGGGTGATAACTCACTGCCATTTATCATCACCGCCGATGCCAGAACGCCCCACGAATTCGTAGTCCGGGCCATGGACGTGGCCGGGCGCCTCGGGTTTGCCAAGCTCAGCATTACCACCGAGCGGGAGGCTGAGAGCCCGTGAAGGTAACCGAACCCTTGCCGCAACCCTCGGCCGGTTTACCGGCAGGCAGCTGGGAAACCTACAAGCGCCTGCTAGCCTACGTGAAGCCCTTCCTGCTGGCTTTTTCCCTGGCTGTTCTCGGTAATATCATTTACGCCGCTGCATCGACCGGCATGGCAGCTGCCATGGAGTACGTCATAGCAGCGATCGAAAACCCCACCGAGCAGAAACGGCTTATGCTCACCCTGGTCATTGTCGGAGTATTCGCACTTCGGGGCCTGGGCACGTTTCTGAGCCAGTATTTCATCAGCTATGTCGGCCGTCAGGTTATCAACGCCTTGCGCAACGATGTGTTCGATCGCCTGATGACACTGCCTTCCCGGTATTTTGATGACAATGCAGCCGGGCGTCTGGTTTCCAAGCTTACCTTCAACGTCGAGCAGGTGGCGGAAGCGACTACCAACGCTGTCACCATTACGCTGCGGGAAGGTCTGACGATTATCGGCCTGCTGGGCTACATGTTTTATACCAACTGGAAACTCACGCTGATTTTCCTTGCGGTTGGCCCGCTTATTGGCGCCGTCGTCAGTTACGCCAGCAAGCGTTTCCGCAAGATCAGTCAGCGGATTCAGGGGTCCATGGGCGACATAACCCATGTGGCGTCCGAATCGATTACCGGCTATCGCGTGGTTCGCACCTTTGGTGGTGAGGATTATGAACGCCAGCGTTTTCAGGAGGTTAATAATAAGAACCTCAAGCAAAGTCTTAAGATGGCATCCACCCAGGCAATCAGTGTTCCGGTTATTCAGGTGTTGGTCGCCATCGCCATTGCGGCACTGGTGTGGATGATGCTGGCCCCGGAAATCCGCGGCGAGATGACCACCGGCCAGCTGGTGGCCTTTATTACAGCGGCAACGACCATGGCCAAGCCGATCCGGCAGGTAACATCGGTCCATGCCAAGATCCAGAAGGGCGTCGCTGCCGCTTACGATGTCTTCGAAACTATTGATGAGTCCCCGGAGCAGGATCCGGGCACCTACGCTCCGGACCGTGTGGATGGTGCCATCGAATTCGATGACGTGGCCTTCCGGTACCGGGACCAGCTGGACAATGTTCTTGAAGGCATCTCCTTCAGCATTCCGGCCGGTCAGAGCGTGGCGCTGGTCGGTCGTTCCGGGAGTGGAAAGTCCACACTGGTAAGCCTCATTCCGAGGTTTTACGAGTACACCGGCGGCGATATCCGTATCGACGGGCATTCGCTGAAGGATTTCTCCCTGAAAGGACTCCGGGCCCAGATTGCTCTGGTGAACCAGAATGTCGTGCTCTTCAATGACAGCATTGCCGCCAACATCGCCTATGGCGCTCTCAGGGATTGTACGCGCGAGGAAATTCGTGAGGCCGCCGCCAAGGCCCATGCCCTTGAATTCATTGATCGAATGCCTGAGGGACTGGACACCATGATCGGCGATAACGGCGTCATGCTTTCCGGTGGCCAGCGCCAGAGGCTCGCCATTGCCCGCGCCTTGCTCAAGAATGCGCCGATCCTGATCCTGGACGAGGCCACATCAGCGCTCGATACCGAATCTGAGCGCCACATCCAGGAGGCGCTGGAAACAGTCATGCAGGGGCGCACCACCCTGGTTATCGCTCACCGATTGTCCACCATTGAGAAAGCCGACAGGATTCTGGTGATGGAGAACGGCCGGATCGCCGAATCGGGCCGCCATGAGGAACTACTTGCTGCTGGCGGTGCCTATGCTCAACTGCACCAGATGCAGTTCAGCGACCAGTCATGAGCTTTATTCAAACAGCCATGAGTTCACTGGTTGAGCGCCTCTGGTACGGCCACAGACGTCCTCTGGCTTTCCTGGCACCTCTGTCCTGGCTGTATCGCAGCATCACGGAAGCCCGTCGACGCGCCGCCTGGGAGGCGCGTGATCTCTCGCTGCCAGTTCCCGTCATTGTGGTTGGCAACATCACCGCCGGCGGAACCGGCAAGTCGCCGCTTACCGCCTGGCTGGTCGCTGAGCTGGCAGCCGCAGGCTGGCGGCCGGTTATCCTCAGCAGGGGCTATGGCGGCGATGCTGGCAACTATCCTCTGGAAGTCACTGCAGGAACCAGCCCGGACGAAGCCGGTGATGAGCCGGTCATGCTGGCGCTGAGCACCGGGTGTCCCGTTGTTGTGGACCCCCAGCGCCGGCGCGCCGCGGACCACGCTCTGAAAAACAATCTCGGCGATTTGCTGATCTGCGACGATGGCCTGCAACACTACAAACTGCCCAGGGATCTGGAACTGTCCGTATTTGATGGCCAGCGCGGCATCGGTAACGGCGCCCTGATCCCTGTCGGGCCCCTGCGGGAGCCAGCTTCCCGGCTAGCTTCGGTGGATTTTGTTATCGTGAATGACAAGGCTCGATCGGAGCAGGCTCTGGAGAATTTTGCCGGTATCGACCACCCGGCCATCTATTCCATGGTTCTCGAGCCTGCAACCCTTGTCCAGCTGCAGACGGGGGCCACCAGGCCTGTCGAATATCTGGAAGGGAAGCAGGTAAAAGCGGTGGCCGGAATCGGCAATCCGGCCCGGTTTTTCGATACACTCAGAACCTTGGGTGCGGTGGTGACCGAAGCGGCCTTTCCGGATCATCACAGGTTCCGCCCGGAGGATCTGGCTGCCGGCGACGGTGAGCTGATTGTTATGACGGCTAAAGACGCGGTCAAATGCCGGGATTTCGCACCTGAAAACGCATGGAGCCTGGTGGTTGAAGCCAGTTTGCCGGATCACTTCCGGCAGGCATTTCTGGCGCGGGTCCGCCAGTGTTCCGAGCCGTTAACTTATTGATATCACGTGAGTAGAACCATGGATAAAAAACTCTTGGCAATGCTGGCCTGTCCGGTCTGCAAAGGCGATCTGAAGCTCAACGAGGACAGAACCGAGCTGGTTTGTTATCAGGACGCGATGGCATTCCCGATCCGCGAGGGTATTCCGGTAATGTTGGCCACCGAGGCCCGGACGCTCTCCACCGATGAGCGCCTGCACAAGCGCTAAACCCAAGTCTCTCAGGGTGGTTACTTCATGTCTTTTACCGTTGTGATTCCGGCCCGCTATGCCTCCAGCCGTCTTCCGGGAAAGCCGCTGGCAGAGATTGCCGGAAAGCCCATGGTCCAGCTTGTCTGCGAACGGGCCGCGGAAAGTCGGGCAGACCGGGTGGTTGTCGCCACTGACGACGACCGTATCCGCACCGCCTGTGAGGCCTTCGGGGCAGAAGTGGTGATGACGTCTCCGCACCATGCCAGCGGCACCGACCGGCTGGAGGAGGTGGCGCGCGAGCTCGGGTTCCAGCCGGATCAGAGGGTGATCAATGTTCAGGGCGATGAGCCGCTGATTCCGCCCGAGCTGATTAACCAGGTGGCGGACAATCTGGAGCTTTACCCTGAAGCCGAAATTGCCACCTTGTGCGAGCGTATCCACGACCCGGAACATGTGTTCAATCCCAACGTGGTCAAAGTCGTTTTTGATCATCGCGGAATGGCCCATTATTTCAGCCGTGCGCCGATTCCGTGGGCCCGGGACCAGTGGCGGGATGGTTCACCGCTAACCGGCATCGATGTGTCTCTGCCTGGTAACATCGGCTATTTCCGGCACATTGGCATTTACGGTTACCGGGCCTCGGTGTTGGGCCAGTTTGTCGGCTGGGCCCCGGCACCTACGGAGGTTACCGAATCCCTCGAGCAATTGCGGGCACTGTATAACGGCGCCCGGATTCATGTGGATGTGGCCTCGGTAAGCCCGCCTTCAGGGGTGGATACCGAGGACGACCTGCAACGGATACGGAAATGGCTGGAAAACAGGAGTTTCACCAATGGCTGAACCGATAAAGGTACTGTTCGTCTGTCTGGGCAATATCTGCCGTTCCCCGACGGCCGAGGGCGTCTTTCGCGCACTGGTTGAGCAGGCAGGTCTGGCGGACCGGATCGAGATCGATTCCTGTGGCACCGGCCACTGGCATATCGGCAAAAATCCCGACGCTCGGGCCCGGGAAGCAGCCGGTCGCCGAGGTATCGATATCAGCGGGTTGCGGGCCCGCCAGTTCACTCCTGAGGACCTGGATACCTTTGATTATGTGTTGGTGATGGATCGACAGAACCTTGCCGATATCAAGGATATCTGGCATCAGAACGGCGGCACCCGGCCGCAACTGTTTCTGGACTACGGCCGCTCGGCGCACCAGGAAGTGCCAGACCCCTACTACGGTGGCGATGAAGGCTTCGAAACGGTTCTTGATCTGATTCACGAAGCCGGTGAAGGGTTGCTGGCGGATATCCGGGGGCGTCTGGCTTGAGTCAGCATCCGGACATCCGGGAAAACGTTGAGCTGGAGGCACTGAACACCCTGCACGTGCCGGCCCGCGCCCGTTTCTTTGTGGAAGTTCATAGCGCTGAGGAGCTGGTTTGGGCCCTCGACTGGGCAGCGGACAGAGACCATAAGGTGCTGATTCTCGGCGGTGGAAGCAATCTGGTGTTCGCCGGAGATTTCGTCGGGCTTGTGGTTCGTCTGGCCATTCGTGGACGTTGCTGGGAGCATGTCGAGGATCACAGAGCCACCCTGGTTCTGGGTGCGGGCGAGAACTGGCATGAGGCTGTTCTGTATGCGTCGCGCGCCGGTTATCGGGGAATTGAAAATCTTGCATTGATTCCCGGGACAGCCGGTGCGGCTCCGGTCCAGAACATCGGTGCCTACGGGGTTGAGTTATGCGATTGCCTTGAGTCCGTCACCGCACTGGATCGAAAGACTGGCGAGCTGGTCGTTCTCGAAAACGCCGACTGCCGGTTCGCCTACCGGGACAGCCTGTTCAAGCACACTCCCGAACGTTACGTGATTACGGAAATCCGCCTGGGCCTGTCCCGTTCAAGACCGCTGGTACTGGGGTACCGGGATCTTCAGGATTACCTGGGTGATAGCCGGGAATCCGCTCTGACTCCTCTGCATGTGGCGGAGGCCATTATGGCCATCCGGCGACGCAAGCTTCCGGATCCGGCCATCATTCCGAACGCGGGTAGCTTCTTCAAGAATCCGGTAGTGGATGGCGCAACGTTTGAGTCGCTTAAGGTGCGGCATCCGGAAATTGTGGCGTATCCGCAGGAGCAGGGGGTCAAGTTGGCCGCAGCCTGGATGATCGACCAGTGCGGCTGGAAAGGTTTCCGTAACGCCCGAGTGGGTGTTCACAACCGGCAGGCTCTGGTTCTGATCAACCATTCCGGTGGCAATGGCAGCGACATTCTTTCGCTGGCAAAGGAGATCGCTCAATCCGTTGAGAAGCGGTTCGGTGTGAGCCTGGAAATGGAGCCCGGCATCGTGGCCGGGCCCACTAAGATTTAAAGACCTTTGATTTAAAGACCTTTCTTGGGCGACGCGTTAACCAGGAAAGGCAGTGCCTCGGCAACCGGAATATCCTGCTTTTCCTCATCCCTGCGACCCTTGTACTCAAGCGTTCCCGCCGCCAGGCCGCGTTCGGATACCACAAACCGGTGTGGAATGCCGATCAGCTCCATATCCGCAAACTTCACTCCCGGGCGTTCATTGCGGTCATCCAGCAGCACGTCATAGCCCGCCTGGCGCAGCTGCTCGTAGAGCTTCTCACCTGCTTCTGCCACCGTCGCCGACTTGTGGGCATTGAGGGTAACAATGGCCACCTGGAATGGCGCAATGGCGTCGGGCCAGATTATGCCCTTGTCGTCGTGGTTCTGTTCAATGGATGCCGCGACAATGCGGGACACACCGATGCCGTAGCAGCCCATGTCCATGATCACGCTCTTGCCGTTTTCATCCAGAACCGTGGCGTTCATGGCAGTGCTGTATTTGTTGCCCAGCTTGAAGATGTGGCCAACCTCAATACCCCGGCGTATCTCCAGGGTGCCCTTGCCGTCGGGGCTTGGGTCACCTCCAACCACGTTGCGCAGGTCTTCCACCCGGTCCACCGCGACGTCTCTTTCCCAGTTCACCCCGGTCAGGTGGTAGCCGTCACGGTTGGCTCCGCAGACAAAATCCGCCAGGTGCGCGGCACTGCGGTCGACAATGACCGGCACGTTCAGCTTGACCGGCCCAATGGACCCGGCCTTGCAGCCAATGATCTGTTCGATCTCCTCGTCTGTCGCCATGGTCAGTGGCTCGGCCACCCCCGCCAGGTTCTCGGCCTTGATCTCGTTAAGGGTGTGGTCGCCCCGCAGGATCAGTGCCACCAGGCCTGAGCGGCCTTCTTCGTCAGCTTCCGCCTTGACCAGTAGCGTCTTGACGGTGCGGGTTGCATCAATGCCAAGGAACTCGGATACCGCATCAATGGTTCTCTGGTCCGGGGTGGCCACCTCTTTCAGTTCCTCGGCGGGAGCCGGGCGATCACCGGAAGGTGCCACTGCTTCGGCTTTCTCGATGTTGGCGGCGTAATCGCTTTCGGTACTGAACACAATGTCGTCTTCACCGGAGGAGGCCAGCACGTGGAACTCGTGGGAGGCGCTGCCGCCAATGGCACCGGAATCCGCTTGCACCGGGCGGTAATCGAGCCCCAGGCGGTCGAAGATCGCACAATAGGTGCGGTGCATGAGCTGGTAGGTCTCGTTCAGGGATTCGGCGTTGATGTGGAAGGAGTAGGCGTCCTTCATGATGAATTCCCGGGCCCGCATCACACCGAACCGGGGACGACGCTCGTCCCGGAACTTGGTCTGGATCTGGTAGAAGTTGGCTGGCAGTTCCTTGTAACTGTTCAGCTCGTTGCGGATCAGATCGGTGATGACTTCTTCGTGGGTAGGTCCGAAACAGAAGTCCCGGCCATGACGGTCGTTCATTCGCAGCAATTCACCGCCGTATTGGGTCCAGCGGCCGGATTCCTGCCAAAGTTCCGCGGGCTGAACGGCCGGCATCAGCACCTCCTGGGCGCCGCTTTTGTCCATTTCTTCACGAACAATCCGTTCCACCTTGCGCAGGGTTCGCAACCCCATCGGCAACCAGGTGTACAACCCGGCAGCCAGCTTGCGGATCATGCCGGCCCGCAGCATCAGCTGGTGGCTGATGATTTCTGCGTCGGCGGGGGTCTCTTTCTGAGTGGCAATCAGGTAACGGCTTGCTCGCATCGTGTCTTCCGTATGTCAGAAATCTGGAGTTTTAGAGTCATAGACAATTGGCGGTTGTCCCGCCGGTGTCATAATTCGTCGTAGAGTGGTCGATATTGTACGGAGCCCGTTGCACAAGGTACAGATGGTGGCCGATGAATCTATGCCTGTTGTCGCGCGGTGGCCGGTGCGGGCCTGCAGTCGCGAGCTGGCCTCCGGCTTCAGGACAGGTAGCCCAGGGGCAGGGCGGTACTGTCTATCACCCGCCGGAGCACAAAGCTTGAATGCACCCCACTGACACCCTGAATACGGGTGATCCGGTTCAGCAGGAAATGGTGGTAGTGATCCATATCCGGAACCACAACTTTCAGCATGTAATCGGCATCCTGGCCGGTGATCAGGTAGCATTCCTGAACTTCGGGGTATTCGGCCACCTGTTCTTCGAAGGCGGCAAATCGTTCGGGGGTATGGCGGTCCATGCCGATCAGAATAATGGCAGTCAGTGACAGGCCGAGCTTCTTGTGGTCCAGAACCGTGACTGTCCTGACAATAATGCCGGCGTCCTCAAGGGCCCGTACCCGTCGCAGGCAAGGGGAGGGTGAAAGCCCTACCTTTTCGGCCAGTTCCTGGTTGGTCAGGGAGCCGTCGTTCTGGACCTGCTCAAGAATTCGACGGTCGATTTTATCAATTTTGACGAGGGTTTTCTGGTTGTCCGGCATAATATTCCATTAATGTGTCTTAACGCGCAATTAGTGACAATAAATCTACGCTTCTCAACCAAACTTCGCAATCAAATGTCAGCTTTATCGCGTTAACCTGTACACATTGAGAATTTCATTCCCGACACCGCAAGGAATTACACGCATGGCTTTCGATCATCGCAAATACGTTGCGTTCAAACCTGTTGCCAAAACCGACCGCCGCTGGCCCGACAAGGTCATCGAGAAGGCGCCGACCTGGTGCGCGGTAGACCTTCGGGACGGTAACCAGGCGCTGGTCAAACCCATGACTGTCGCCCAGAAGCAGCGGATGTTCGATTTGCTGGTCAAGCTGGGCTTCAAGGAAATCGAGATCGGCTTTCCCGCCGCGAGCCAGCCGGATTTTGATTTCTGTCGCAAACTCATTGAGGAAAACCGGATCCCCGAGGATGTAAAAATCCAGGTGCTGACCCAGGCGCGGCCGGAGCTGATCGAGCGCACCTACGAGGCGCTGGCGGGTGCCCGCAAGGCGATCGTTCATGTCTACAACTCCACCTCCACCGTCCAGCGTGAGCAGGTGTTTGGCCTGGACCGCGATGGTATCCGTGATATTGCGGTAAACGGAGCGAAAGTGGTCAGGGACATAGCGGCGCGCCATCCGGAAACGGAGTGGACCTTCCAGTATTCGCCGGAGAGCTTTACCGGAACCGAGCTGGATTTCGCGGCCGAGGTTATCGATGCCGTAAGCGACGTCTGGCGTCCGGACCAGGGCCAGCCAATGATTATCAACCTTCCTGCCACCGTTGAAATGGCAACGCCCAACGTATTTGCCGACCAGATTGAATGGATCTGCGACAATATAAAGCGTCGTGAGCACATCAGTATCAGCGTGCATACCCACAACGATCGGGGCTGCGCCGTAGCGGCCGCGGAACTGGCTGTAATGGCCGGTGCCGACCGTGTCGAGGGCACCCTGATGGGTAATGGTGAGCGTACGGGCAATATGGATCTGGTAACCATGGCCATGAACCTGTACTCCCAGGGTGTGGATCCGACACTGGATCTGTCCGGAATGGCGGAAATCAGCGAAGTGGTTGAGGCCTGTACCGAAATTTCCACCCACCCCCGCCATCCCTACGCCGGCGAGCTGGTATTCACCGCCTTTTCGGGCAGCCACCAGGATGCGATTCGCAAGTGCCTGGCCCGCCGCAAGGATGGAGAAGTCTGGAACGTTGCCTACCTGCCCATCGACCCGTTCGATGTCGGCCGCCGTTACGAGGAGGTGGTGCGGATCAACAGTCAGTCAGGCAAGGGCGGCGTTGCCTATGTGCTTGAGCGGGACTACAACATCAGTCTGCCGCGCTGGTTGCAGATCGAATTCAGCAAGGTTGTGCAGCGGGAAGCGGAAACCAATGGCGGTGAAATCGATTCATTCACCATCCACCGGCTGTTTGAAGAGCGTTACCTGAAAGTGCATGCGGATTGGGCGCTGAGATCCTATGATCTGCATCGCGACGACGAGGGCGTTCGTGCCGAGGTCACCGTTGGCAGCGAGTCCGCACCGGTGCGTCTGGAAGGCCGCGGCCTGGGGGCTGTGGAGGCGGTGTCCGAAGCCCTTGAGCGCCGCTTCGGTCTTTCGATTGCTGTTGAGGCTTATGACGAATTTGCCCTGGGCGAAGGCACCAATGCCAATGCGCTGGCCTGTATCCGGCTGACAGCAAGCGGCAAACACTGCAGTGCGGCTGCTCTGGCGGAAGATACCACGTCGGCGACGTTGCAGGCGCTGTTTTCGGCAGTAGCGCAGGCGGTGGGTGTCGAGATGCCAGAACCGGCCCGGGAAGCGGAGGTTGCCGGCGTCTGAGCCGGTGTCCTGAACGACACAAGCCGGCACGGATGCCGGCTTGTTGATTTTCCGATGCCCGTGAGGGGCAAAGGACGGATTGGTAACCTCAGACCGGGGTTACGTTTTCCGCCTGCGGACCTTTCGGGCCCTGAGTTACGGTGAACTGCACCTGCTGGCCTTCGGTCAGGGTACGGAAGCCGCTTGAATTGATTGCGCTGTAGTGAACAAACACGTCACTGCCGCCGTCCTGAGCGATGAAGCCAAAGCCTTTGGACTCGTTGAACCACTTCACGTGGCCGGTTTTAGTATCGGACATTGATCTTTCCTGTCTTTCTGTAATTTGCCCTCACGGGACCGTCAAATTCCATGTGGAACCGTTGCTGCGAAATTCAGAGAGTACTGAGGAAAGTGGCAACGAAGAGCTCTTCGGCAGGACGTTGAAACGCATTCACCAAATACCGCTGTATTTTCACAGCAATTTCAGTATAGACCGAGTTTGGGGAGCGTCAACGAAATTTTTCAACCTTTCGTGAAGCTTTTAAGTTCCTGTAAAACAATGGCTTGGGTGTCAAGCAAAACAAAGTTATCCGCCCCCGGCTAAGCCGGGGGCGGATAACCCTTGCAGCGCATTCCGTCAGTGGCGGAATTGCTCGCTGATTTCTTCCAGAATCGCCGGATCGTCGATGGTGCTGGGCACCGAGTATTCCTCGCCGTCGGCAATCTGCCGGATCACCCGTCGCAGAATCTTGCCGGAACGGGTCTTGGGCAGGCGATCCACCACCAGAGCGCGGCGGAAGCAGGCGATGGCGCCGATCTTGTCGCGAACCATCTCCACCAGTTCGTCTTCCAGTTCGTCATGGTCGATGGTGGCGCCATCCTTGATCAGTACCAGCCCGATAGGAATCTGGCCCTTCATGTCATCGTGAGCACCTACCACGCAGCACTCGGCTATGGCGGGATGAGAGGCTACGACTTCTTCCATCTCCCCGGTGGAAAGGCGGTGCCCGGCCACGTTGATGACATCATCGGTGCGGCCCATGACAAACACATAGCCGTCGTCGTCAATGAAGCCGCCGTCGCCGGAACTGTAGAACCCCGGTATGGGCTCCAGATAGGTCTTGCGGAAGCGCTCGTCGTCGCCCCAGACCGTCATCATGCAGCCCGGCGGAAGAGGCAGTTTCACCGCAATCTGGCCCTGCTCGCCGGCGGGTTTCTGGCTGCCGTTCATGTCTACGACCTGAACGTTGTAGCCGGGGGATGGCACGGTCGCCGAGCCCGGCTTGGTGGCCATCATTTCAATACCCACAGGATTGCAGCAGATGGCCCAGCCGGTCTCGGTCTGCCACCAGTGGTCAAGAACCGGCAGGCCGGTATGTTCCTTCAGCCATTCATAGGTGGCCGGATCCAGGCGCTCGCCGGCCAGGAACAGGCGTTTCAGTGAACTGATGTCGTAGCGTGACAGCTGGTCCGCTTCCGGATCTTCCTTGCGGACGGCGCGGAAGGCTGTGGGAGCGGTAAACAGCATGTTGACCTTGTGGTCCTGAACCACGCGCCAGAATGCGCCGGCATCCGGTGTTTTCACCGGTTTGCCCTCGTACATGATGGTGGTGCAACCGGCAAACAGCGGGGCATAAACGATGTAGCTGTGGCCAACGACCCAGCCAACGTCGGAGGCGGCCCAGTAAACATCACCGGGTTTGGCGTCGTAGACCAGCTGCATGCTGTAGTTAAGCGCAACCGCATGGCCGCCATTATCACGCACCACGCCCTTGGGTTTACCGGTAGTGCCTGAGGTGTAAAGGATATAGAGCGGGTCTGTTGACTTGACGGGCACAGGGTCGGCCGGTGCAGCCGTCTTCATCAACTCGTTCCAGTCATGGTCACGGCCAGCCTGAAGGTCGGCCTTCACCTGGGGGCGCTGGTAAACGATGCAGGTATCCGGTTTGTGGCTGGCCTGATCGATGGCCTTGTTGACCAGAGGCTTGTACTCAATCAGCTTGGTGACTTCGATGCCGCAGGAAGCGGTAATCACGGCCTTGGGTTTGGCATCGTCAATGCGAACCGCAAGCTCATGAGCTGCAAACCCGCCGAACACAACGGAGTGAATGGCGCCGATCCGCGCGCAGCCCAGCATCGCAATGACGGCTTCCGGGATCATTGGCATGTAGATGATGACCCGGTCACCCTTAGTGATGCCTCGGTCTTTCAGGGCCCCGGCGAAGCGGGCAACCTCGTCGGTCAGTTCGTTATAGGTATAGGAGCGCTGGGTATCGGTAACCGGAGAATCGTAGATCAGGGCTTTCTGGTTGCCCCGGCCGGCCCGGATGTTCGCATCCAATGCGACGTCGCAGGTGTTCAGGGTGCCGTCGGGAAACCACTGCCCGTGGCCATTGTCCGTTGGCTGCCAGATGGTTTTGGGCGGTTCAATCCAGTCAATCTTTTCCGCCTGTTCACGCCAGAAATCGTCCGGTTTGTCTATCGACCGCCGGAACTCTGAGTGGTAGTCCATACATTCCACCTCATCGTGCCTGTTGTTGTTTTAGTACCTTTCCTGACAACTTTAGGCCGTTTGAAATCATGGACTAGTAGACCATTGGCTTAGTCTTGAGGGTTTAGGGGCCAGTTTCTTGTGCCGATTTGACTGAGGTCACCTTTGCTGTCATCTCACCTCGCGCAACCCGCGCTGAAATGGTATCGCCCGGGCCGAGTTCCGATGCCTCCCGGATAATCTTTCCGCTGGTGTCACGGACGATGGCATAGCCCCGCCCCAGCGTCGCCAGGGGGCTGACCACGTTGAGGGTCTGCGCCGCGTGCTCGAGGTTGTCGCGGCGGTGCCTGAGATCCTGCTGTATGACCGAAGCCAGCCGATCGCTCACGCGCCGGAGGGCTTCCTGGTTATCCGACAGCTGACGGCGGGGTGACTGCATAACCAGTCTCTGGCGCAGGTGATCGTTGCGCACGCCAACAGTGGTCAGGCGCTGTCGGATCGCTTTCTGAAGCCGCAGCTCCAGTTCGTCCATACGCTGGGCTTTCTCCAGAAGCTCCCTGCGCGGATCCCGCAATCTGGCACTCAGATGCCCAAGCTGGGTTCCGAGGCGTTTGAGGGCAAGTCCCATGGTGTTGGCAAGGCGGAATTCCCGCTCTCGAAGCTGTCTGAGCCAGTCCGACTGATCCGGTGATATCTTCTCGGCCGCGGCCGAGGGTGTCGGCGCCCGGAGATCCGCTACGAAATCCGCTATGGTGACATCCACTTCGTGGCCCACAGCGCTAACGGTGGGTATCCGGCAACCGGCGATGGCCCTGGCCACCAATTCTTCGTTGAAACACCAGAGATCTTCCAGTGAACCACCCCCGCGGCCGATAATCAGCACGTCGGCAGCCCCGTGGTTCTGGGCCGATTCAATGGCCCGGACAATGTCGGCGGTTGCCGCTTTGCCCTGCACGGCAGTCGGGTAGAGCGTTACCGGTATAGCGGGGCAGCGCCGGGCAAGAACGGTCAGTATGTCGTGGATCGCGGCTCCGGTGGGAGAGGTGACCACACCGATGTGTCTGGGCAGTGAAGGCAACGGCTTCTTGCGGGCCTGATCAAACAGGCCCTCGGACAACAGTTTACGCTTGAGCTCCTCGAAGGCCTGCTGCAAAGCGCCCAACCCCGCCGGCTCAATATGCTCCACGATAATCTGGAAATCGCCCCGGTTCTCGTAGAGGGTCACCTTGCCGCGGATCCGGACCTGATCACCCTCTTTGGGCAGCGTGCGGATACGCTGGTTCATGCCCCGGAACATGGCACAGCGAATCTGGCACTTGCGGTCTTTCAGGGAGAAGTACCAGTGGCCGGAGGAGGGGCGAGAAAATCCGGAGAGTTCGCCTTCCACCCAAACCTGCATGAAGCTGGACTCCAGCAGGTGCCTGGCCTGGTGGTTGAGCTCACTGACACTGAGTGCCCGGGGCCGGGTGTCCTGAAGATGCGGCGTCGCCGGTCCTGATCCGTCGTTATACATACGCAATAGCCGAAAAAAGGGAGGGTAAAAATAGCGAAATTTCAAAAAGATGCAATCGAACCTTAAAAACGGGCCGGTTTACTGTCCCCGAGAGCCCCATTATAATAGATCGATTAAGGATTTTGCTTTGTCGTACCGCCGCGGGTACGGCACGGAAACTCCCAACTTAGCACGATCAAAAGGCGGATCCCAATGCTGCGAATTGCCGAAGAAGCCCTCACATTTGATGACGTTCTGCTGGTTCCCGGATATTCAGAAGTTCTGCCCCACGAGGTCAGCCTGCAGACTCAGCTGACCAAGGGTATCACCCTCAATATTCCTCTTCTGTCGTCCGCCATGGATACCGTTACCGACGCAGAGTTGGCCATTGCAATGGCCCAGGAAGGCGGTATCGGCATCATGCACAAGAACATGACCGTTGAGCAACAGGCGGCGGCTGTTCGCAAGGTCAAGAAGTTCGAAAGCGGTGTTGTGAAGGATCCGATTACCGTATCGCCTGAAACCACGGTTCGCGAACTCGTAGATATCACCATGGCCAACAGCATCTCCGGTCTGCCGGTCGTCGATGGTCACGACCTGGTCGGTATCGTGACTGGCCGTGACATCCGGTTCGAAAGCCGCATGGATACGCTGGTTCGGGACATCATGACGCCCAAGGACAAACTGGTTACGGTCGAGGAGGGTGCCTGCCTCGAGGAAGTGAAGGAGCTGCTGCATCGTCACCGGATCGAGAAGGTTCTGGTGGTCAATGACAATTTCGAGCTGCGCGGACTGATCACCGTGAAGGATATCCAGAAAGCCAAGGATTATCCTCTGGCGTGCAAGGATGATCAGGGTCGTCTTCGGGTTGGTGCAGCGGTTAGCACCGGCGGTGACACTGAGGCCCGGATTACCGCGCTGGCCGAAGCGGGCGTTGATGTGATCGTCGTGGATACTGCCCACGGCCATTCCCGGGGTGTTATTGAGCGTGTTCGCTGGATCAAAAAGAATTTCCCGGATGTTCAGGTGATTGGCGGTAACATTGCCACTTCGGACGCGGCCCTGGCCCTGGCGGATGCCGGCGCGGATGCCGTCAAGGTGGGTATTGGCCCCGGTTCCATCTGCACCACGCGCATTGTTGCCGGTATCGGTGTTCCCCAGATTTCTGCGGTGTCCAACGTCGCCGCAGCCCTGAAGGACCGTGGCGTGCCACTGATTGCTGATGGTGGTATCCGGTTCTCCGGCGACATCGCCAAGGCGATTGCTGCCGGTGCCCACAGTGTCATGATTGGCAGCCTGCTGGCTGGTACTGATGAAGCTCCGGGTGAAATTGAGCTGTTCCAGGGCCGCAGTTACAAGGCCTATCGGGGCATGGGCTCAATTGGCGCCATGGGTCAGGGCTCCAGCGACCGTTACTTCCAGGACGCAAGCAAAGGTATCGAGAAACTGGTTCCGGAAGGTATTGAAGGTCGCGTTGCCTGCAAGGGGCCGATGCGCAACATCGTGCATCAGCTGATAGGCGGCCTTCGTGCTTCGATGGGTTACACCGGCAGCGCGACCATGGAAGAAATGCGTACCAAACCGGAATTTGTGCGCATCACCAACGCTGGCATGCGTGAGAGTCACGTACACGATGTGACCATTACCAAAGAAGCGCCGAACTACCGCGTCGGTTAATAACTGCCTTACCACACGCGGCCCACTACGGGCCGCGTTGTTTATTCAGCTCCGAGGACTCCATGGCCCAGAACATTCACGACCACCGCATCCTGATTCTCGATTTCGGTTCCCAGTACACGCAGCTGATTGCCCGCCGCGTACGGGAGATCGGCGTCTATTGTGAGATCAAGGCGTTCGATATCACCGATGAAGAACTTGATGAATTCAATCCCAAAGGGATTATTCTTGCGGGCGGTCCGGAGTCGGTAACTCAACTGGGCGGTCCCCGGGCCCCGGAAGGGCTGTTTGAGCGCGGTATTCCGGTACTTGGCATCTGTTACGGCATGCAGACCATGGCAGAACAGCTTGGCGGCCGTGTAGCCAGTTCCGAGAAACGTGAGTTCGGCTATTCCCAGGTAAAAGTGCGTGCCAAGGGACCGCTGCTGGCTGATATCACCGACCACCTGACGCCCGCCGGGGAGTCGTTGCTGGATGTATGGATGAGCCACGGTGACAAGGTGGTGGCGATGCCCGAGGGCTTTGAGCTGCTGGCCTCCACCGAGAGCGCGCCGATTTCTGCGATGCAGGATCTCAGCCGGAACCTCTACGGCGTTCAGTTTCATCCGGAGGTGACTCACACCCTCCAGGGCAAGCGGATTCTCGAGCATTTCATCCTGAATATCTGTAAATGCGAAGCCCTGTGGACACCGGCCAAGATCGTGGATGATGCGGTTCGGCAAATTCGTGAACAGGTCGGCAGTGACAAGGTGTTGCTTGGCCTGTCCGGTGGTGTCGACTCGTCGGTAACAGCGGCACTGCTTCACCGGGCGATCGGTGAACAATTAACCTGCGTGTTCGTGGACAATGGCCTCCTGCGTCTTCACGAAGGCGACCAGGTGATGGACATGTTCGCCAGCAACATGGGCGTTAAGGTGATTCGGGTCGACGCGGAAGACCTGTTTCTGTCCAAGCTCAAGGGGGTCAGTGATCCCGAGCAGAAGCGCAAGATCATCGGCAACACCTTTATCGATGTGTTCGACGATGAAGCGGCCAATATCCAGGACGTGAACTGGCTGGCCCAGGGCACGATCTATCCGGACGTCATCGAGTCTGCCGCTTCCAAGACCGGCAAGGCGCACGTGATCAAATCCCACCACAATGTGGGCGGCCTTCCGGAAACCATGAAAATGAAGCTGGTGGAACCGCTGCGGGAGTTGTTCAAGGATGAGGTGCGCCGGATCGGTCTCGAGCTCGGCTTGCCGTATGATATGGTATACCGTCATCCGTTCCCGGGGCCGGGCCTCGGTGTTCGTATCCTGGGCGAGGTGAAAAAGGAATATGCCGATATCCTGCGCAAGGCGGATGCCATTTTCCTGGAAGAGCTGCACCGGGCGGATTTCTACCACAAGACCAGCCAGGCCTTTGCGGTGTTCCTGCCGGTCAAGTCGGTAGGCGTGGTTGGCGATGCCCGCCGCTATGAATACGTGGTGGCCCTGCGAGCGGTTGAAACCATCGATTTCATGACCGCCCGCTGGGCGCACCTGCCGTATGATCTGCTTGAAACCGTGTCCAACCGGATCATCAACGAGATCACCGGCGTTTCGCGGGTGACGTATGATGTGTCATCCAAGCCGCCGGCAACCATCGAATGGGAGTAGGTCCTACTCAGGGGCTTATCCGGATGCGACTCTCATCTCCTCGAGCGTTTTCAGTTCGCTGTTGTTAATACCCGCAGCCCTGGAACGCTCGATGGCGTAATCGGAAAGTTCAGCGACAGGCTGGCCAAAAGCCGATGGCGCGATTCTGTTCAGGGAATCGAGGGCTTTTTGCAAGCGTATCTGTACTTCGATGAATGCCGCGCCGTCCCTGGCGATAGGTCTGAATGCATCGACAATCATGTCGGACGGATGGACCGGAGGCACGTGAACCCGGGGATAGTCTATCTGCGGGTCTTCCCGCTCCGGCCATCTGGAAAGCACCCGAACAAGGTGACCAATAACGCTGATTGCGGTGCCCGGGTCATTCACCGCTGGCGACAGGGCCCGGGAGGCAATTTCCGACAAGACGATCAGTGCGAATCTCGGATCCTGATCGAACGAGCGTTTGTTTCCCATGGTGAATGCCTCACGCAGGAGGTCTTTCTGACCTTCGTTTAATTCAGTTCCGTGAAAACGCACGAGTCGGGCGGCGGGATGGACGAAGCTGCCGGGCGGGGCGTCGACATAGATTTCGCCCCCGAACTTGTCGGCACATTCGTTCAGCGCGTTAATATCGATGTGCTGGATATAGCCGGTTCTGGAGGGTGCCACCGGCCAGGTATCCGCAGGGATCTGGCCGGTCAGAGGTCTGGCTCGCAGATAGGGGTTGGCCAGCTGTTGGTTGAACGAGGTCGTCGCCGCCTGCTCGACACGCCACAGGATATCGTGCATCCGGCCGAAGTTGGTGATATGGCCGATCCAGCGCAGCAACGCGATGACCACCAGTGCGACAACCACCAGCGTGGTCAGAAAGAGGAAGACCTGGCCAGACCGGTCATAGAAATCGGTGCGCAGACCAATCAGTCCGATGAGGCTGAAAAGGAAGGCGCCCAGGAAGGTTGAAAGCACATTCTGTGTGGTCGGATCCTGCTGAAGAATCGCGGTTGCCCGTGGTGTGGCGTTGGCGGCGGCAGCGGCGAACGCATTGACGGCAATAGACAGTGAGAACGTTGTAACAGCCAGCATGGAGGTGGCCAGAATCGTCAGAATCTGGTCCACCGACACACTGCCCAGACTTGCGCCGAAGTGCGTGGGCAGAAATGTGGAAAGAACCGGTGCCAGGGCCAGTGCAAGAACAGCGAGCAGCGCAAAGCTGAGCACCCGCATCCAGATCTTTCTGAGGTATTGTCGGATTATCCAGAAATATTTGGAATCCACTGCCGCAACCTTCTGACATTTTTGTGGGTGATCATGGATGCTACCCCAATTGGTCTCGGAGTAGGAAGGCTTTGCACAACCGGGTTGAGGGCCGCAAATTACAGCGGCCTGTGGAAATCCGGAGGGGCGGGCGCTATCCTCCCGTTGCCTGTTCGAAGCTTTGTCGAAAAGCCCCGATGGGCAATGATCACTGGAAGCCGGGCTCAATGTCTGAACTGAGCGAGATTGACGAACACTGGATGAAACGCGCACTGCAGCTGGCAGCGCAGGCGGCCACCGCGGGCGAAGTGCCTGTGGGTGCTGTGGTGGTGGTTGACGGCCGGGAGGTAGGGGCAGGCTTCAATGCGCCGATTTCGGGCTGCGATCCGACCGCCCATGCGGAAATCCGGGCCCTGCGCGATGCTGCCGCCCGGGTGGGCAATTACCGGCTGCCCGGCGCCACGCTTTACGTTACGCTGGAGCCCTGTACCATGTGCGTGGGCGCCATTGTGCATGGCCGGATCAGTCGTCTGGTTTACGGTGCTGCCGAACCCAAAGCCGGTGCGATTGAGTCGGCGCGGCGAACGCTTGAAGAGCCTCATCTGAACTGGGATGTCACCCCGGTTGGCGGGGTTCTGGCAAGCCAGTGCAGCCAGGTGATCAGTGAATTCTTCAGCCGCCGGCGTGCAGAAATCCGGCGTCTTCGTAAACAACCTTCAGGGAAGGAGTAGTTCTCGCCTATGAAAGTCCTTGTTACCGGCGGAGCCGGATATATTGGCAGTCATGTGGTTCGCCAGCTGGGCCAGGCCGGTCACGACATCGTGGTCTTCGACAATCTCTCTACGGGGTACCGCTGGGCGGTGACTGCCGGCGAACTGGTGGTTGGTGATCTGGCGGATGAAGCGGCGGTTGAGGATCTGTTTTCCCGCCATCGGTTTGAGGCAGTGCTTCATTTTGCGGCCAATATCGTCGTGCCGGAGTCCGTGGCCAATCCGCTGAAGTATTACAGCAACAATACCCGCAACACCCTGAACCTCCTCAAGGCCGTCGAGAAACACGAAGTGCCGTTCATGGTCTTTTCATCCACGGCGGCTGTTTATGGCATGCCGGAGGAGACGGTACTCACCGAGGATCTGCCCCTGGCGCCCATCAATCCCTATGGCGCCTCCAAGATGATGAGCGAGCGGATGATCATGGATCTGGCAGCCGCCTCCAGCCTCAACTACGTGATTCTCCGTTACTTCAATGTGGCAGGTGCCAATCCGGACGGCCTGCTCGGTCAGGCCACGCCGGAAGCCACGCACCTGATCAAGGTGGCCTGTGAGTGCGTGACCGGCCAGCGTGAGGGGATGAGCGTGTTCGGCACCGATTACGACACCCGGGACGGCACCTGCATCCGCGATTACATCCATGTCGAAGACCTGGCCAAAGCCCACGTTATGGCGCTGGATTACATGGCGGACGGTGGTGATTCCAGGGTCCTGAACTGCGGGTACGGCCGTGGCTTTACGGTTCGGGAAGTCATTGATGTTGTGAAGAAGCAGTCCGACGTGGAATTTCCGGTCACCGAAACCGGACGGCGGGCAGGGGACCCGGCCGCGTTGATGGCGGATAACACGCTGATCAGGCAAACCCTGGGTTGGCAGCCGGATTACGACGATCTGGACACCATCGTTGGCACGGCCCTGGCCTGGGAGGCCATCTGGCAAAACAGAAAGGCCGACGAAAACCATTAACTTTCTTGCAGTTGTATCGGGAATTGACGGATGAAAATTACGATTTTTGGAACCGGTTATGTAGGCCTGGTAACAGGTGCGTGCCTGGCGGATGTCGGGCATCACGTCCTGTGCATGGATGTGGATCAGGGCAAAATTGAGAAGCTGAAAAACGGCCAGATCCCCATCTATGAGCCTGGTCTGGACGATATTGTAAAGCACACCGTTGAGGCGGGACGTCTTGCTTTTACTACGGACACGCAAGAAGCCGTTCGCCACGGGACATTGCAGTTTATCGCCGTGGGTACCCCGCCGGATGAAGACGGTTCTGCCGACCTCCAGTACGTTACCGCCGTGGCTCGTTCCATCGGTGAGTTTATGGAGGACTACAAGGTCGTGGTGGACAAATCCACCGTGCCGGTTGGAACCGGTGACAAGGTGCGGGATGCGGTCCGTGCCCAGCTGGACCGCCGTGGTCTGGAACTGGATTTTGATGTGGTGTCCAATCCCGAGTTCCTGAAGGAAGGGGCAGCCATCAACGACTTCATGAAACCGGACCGTATCGTGGTCGGTACCGACAGTGATCGGGCGGCCGAAATGCTGCGGGAAGTCTACTATCCGTTCAACCGTAATCATGACCGCATGATCTTCATGGATCTTCGTTCAGCGGAGCTGACCAAGTACGCGGCCAATTCCATGCTGGCGACAAAAATCAGCTTCATGAATGAGATCGCCAACCTGGCGGAGCGCCTGGGTGCGGATATTGAAGCCGTGCGCCGGGGCATAGGCTCCGATCCGCGGATTGGCTATCACTTTATCTACCCGGGTTGCGGTTACGGCGGCTCCTGCTTCCCGAAAGACGTCCAGGCTCTTGCCCGGACCGCCAGTGACTGCGGCTATGAAGCCAAACTTCTGAATGCGGTAGAAGGCGTGAACTACGCCCAGAAACACGTGCTGTTTGACAAGATCAGCCACTATTTTGGTGGCGAGCTCAACGGCAAGGTCGTCGCGATTTGGGGCCTGGCTTTCAAGCCGAATACCGATGATATGCGCGAAGCTTCCTCCCGTACCCTGATGGAAGATCTCTGGAAAGCCGGTGCCACCGTCCAGGCCTTTGATCCCGAGGCCATGGAAGAAACCCAGCGTATCTACGGCGATCAGGCCGGGCTTACCCTCTGCGGCACCAAGGAGCAGGCCCTGAAAGGCGCTGATGTGCTGGCTATCTGCACCGAGTGGAAGGAATTCCGTTCGCCGGACTTTGAATCCATTGCGGCGACCATTCGTGAGCCTGTGGTCTTTGATGGCCGGAACCTGTATGAACCGGAAATGCTGGAGCGTTACGGGCTGATTTACTACGCCATTGGCCGGGGTCGCACCCAGTTTCATTCCCAATAAGCGCACTGCCGCATCGGGGAGGGGCACACCATGAGCGAACCTTTGGACTTTCAGCTACACGAACGGCTGCGGGCGGACACCATTGGGCTGGGCAGTACCTCCCTGTGTGAGATCCGGCTGATGAACGACAGCACCTGGCCATGGGTGCTGCTGGTGCCGGCTGTGCCCGGAGTCCGGGAGATTTACCAGTTGTCGGCGGATCAGCAGCACCAACTGGTTCGGGAGTCCTCGGCGCTCAGCGAAGCCATGATGGAGGCGTTTGGTGGCGACAAGATGAACGTCGCCGCCCTCGGCAACATGGTGCCCCAGCTTCACCTCCATCACATCGTGCGGTTTGAGGGCGACCCGGCCTGGCCGGGCCCCATATGGGGCAAGCAGGCGCCGGTACCTTATTCCGAAGAGGAGCTGGAGCAGGTTCGGCAACGACTGGCCCCAGTGCTCGCGGAACTGCAGGCAGGCGTTTAGGGCAGGTTACTGGCGCTTCGCCAGAGTCTGGGAGCCTACCAGTATCATCCGGAGCTCGGTTTTCAGTTTTGCTTTCAGCTCCTCACGCTCCTTCGCCGTCGCATCCAACGCTTCGGCGCCCTGGTTGAAGACCAGGGTCACCATGGTCTCGGCCACCAGTCGTGCCTCGGAAAGCGGCCTGTTCTGTTCATCGGCGATCCGCCGAAGGTCATCCGCAAGCTCAGTGACAAAGTGATCGATCTCGGCCTTCACTGCTGTCCTGAACGGTTTGGATACCCCGGTCCGTTCCCGCAGCATCAGCCGGAACAGGTTTGCGTTGTTGCCCAGGTACTCCATAAACGTTTCCACGGATGTCGAAATGGCACTACCACCGTCCCGCGCAATCCGTTTGCGTGCCTGCCGCATCAACTGCCTTAGCGCAACACCGCCTTCGTCCACCAGGGCCAATCCCAGTTCGTCCAGTTCTGCAAAGTGCCGGTAAAATGAAGTAGGAGCGATCCCAGCCTCCCGGGCAACTTCCCGCAAACTCAGGCTGCCAAAGCCCCGATCCGCACTCAGTTGCGAGAGCGCCGCATCCATCAGTGCCCGCCGGGTTTTCAGTTTCTGCTCCGCTCTGGTTGCCAAATTCAGACTCCATCTGCTGGTAGAAAAAGAAGCATTCTAGCCGGCTGCCCACCTGCAGTCATCCGACCGGTTGATTTGCGTGCCGGCACGCCTGATTTTCACCGCCATTGTGTTTATAATGGGCGGCTTTTCCGCTATGGTCGCAACATTTTTCAGCGGGCACGAATCAAGGTAGCGCCGGGTGTGGTGGCTCTATACGAAACCTTGCGGAGCCATGGATGGCGGAGCAGAGCGTACAGGGACGTATTCACAGCGTGTTTCGTATAGAGCCACCACAGCCGGCGCGGAACCTATGGCACCAAACATGAACACATCAAAAGTAACGGGAACCGGTATGCGCAGTCATTATTGCGGTGGGATCAACGAATCCCACATCGATCAGGAAGTCACACTTTGCGGCTGGGTCCACCGCCGCCGTGACCACGGTGGGGTTATCTTCCTGGATCTGCGGGATCGGGATGGAATGTCTCAGGTGGTCGTTGATCCGGATACGCCTGAGAGTTTCGAGCTGGCGGAGAAGGTACGCAGCGAATACGTGATCCAGGTGACAGGCCGGGTGCGCCGTCGTCCCGCCGGTACCGAAAATAACAACATGCCGACCGGCCAGGTTGAGTTGCTTGGCAAGCAACTGACTATTCTCAATGCCGCCGCCACACCTCCGTTCCCGCTGGATGAGCACGTGGATGTTGGCGAAGACGTGCGTCTGCGCTATCGGTTTGTGGACCTGCGCCGTCCTGAAATGATTAACCGTCTGCGTTTTCGCTCCCGGGTAACCAGCTACATCCGTAACTACCTGGACAGCAACGGCTTCATGGATGTGGAAACCCCCATCCTGACCCGTGCCACGCCGGAAGGTGCGCGGGATTACCTGGTGCCGAGCCGTACCCACGAAGGTTCCTTCTTCGCGCTTCCGCAGTCGCCCCAGCTGTTCAAACAAATGCTGATGGTGTCGGGCGTCGATCGCTACTACCAGATTGCCAAGTGTTTCCGGGATGAAGACCTTCGGGCAGACCGTCAGCCGGAATTCACCCAGGTGGATATCGAGGCCTCCTTCGTTGACGAAGAGATCCTGATGGGCCTGAACGAGGACATGATTCGTTCCCTGTTCAAGGACGTACTGGATGTTGAGCTGCCAGCATTCCCCCGTATGCCGCATTTCGAGGCCATGCAGCGTTACGGCAGTGACAAGCCGGACCTTCGCATCCCTCTGGAACTGGTTGATGTGGCGGATCTGGTCGAAAGCGTCGACTTCAAGGTTTTCGCCGGGCCGGCCAAAGACCCCAAAGGCCGTGTGGCCGCCCTCAGGGTGCCGAAAGGTGGCGACCTGAGCCGTAAACAAATTGACGACTACACCAAATTTGTCGGTATCTACGGTGCCAAAGGTCTCGCCTATATCAAGGTTAATGACCTGTCCAAGGGCGTCGAAGGCCTGCAGTCTCCGATCATCAAATTCCTGGGCGAAGAGGTCGTGCAGGGAATCATGGAACGGGTTGGCGCAGAAGATGGCGACATCGTTTTCTTCGGCGCTGACAAGACCACGGTGGTGAACGAGGCACTGGGTGCGCTGCGAATCAAGGTTGGTCACGACCTGGATATGCTGACCAGTGAATGGGCACCGCTGTGGGTGGTTGATTTCCCGATGTTTGAAGAACTGCCGGATGGCTCCCTGACCGCGATTCACCATCCGTTCACGGCCCCGGCCTGCAGCCCGGAAGAGTTTGCCGCCAATCCGGCGACGGCGCTCTCCCGTGCCTATGACATGGTGCTCAACGGTACCGAGCTGGGCGGCGGTTCTATTCGTATCCATAGCGAGAAAATGCAGTCCACGGTGTTCCGCGTTCTGGGTATTGAAGAGGAAGAAGCCCGCGCCAAGTTCGGCTTCCTGCTGGACGCCCTGAAGTACGGTTGCCCGCCTCACGGTGGTCTGGCATTCGGGCTGGACCGTCTGGTCATGCTGATGACCGGCTCTACCTCCATCCGTGACGTAATCGCCTTCCCGAAAACCCAGAGTGCCACCTGCCTGATGACTCAGGCGCCCGGTGAAGTCGATGAGAAGCAGCTGCGTGAGTTGCACATCCGCCTGCGCAAGCCGTCAAAGCCGGTCGAAGGCAACAAGGCGGAAGCCGGCGAGGGCAACGAGTAAGTCAGTGATTTAAGGGAGGAGCTGTATGGCGGGTCACAGTAAGTGGGCCAACATCAAGCACCGCAAGGCGGCACAGGATGCCAGGCGGGGCAAGATCTTCACCAAAATCATTCGTGAGCTGACCGTAGCCGCACGTCAGGGCGGGGGGAATCCAGACGATAACCCCCGTCTGCGCGCGGTTATCGACAAGGCGCTCACCGCGAACATGAAAAAAGACACCATCGAGCGCGCGGTCGAACGCGGGGCCGGTGGTGGTGATGATGACAACTACGAAGAGCTGACCTACGAAGGCTACGGCCCCGGCGGAGTAGCGATCTTCGTGGAAGTCATGACCGACAACAAGAACCGGTCTGTGGCTGAAATCCGTCACGCCTTCAACAAGATGGGTGGCAACCTTGGCACGGACGGTTCGGTGGCCTACCTGTTCAGCAAGCAGGGCATCATCAGCTACGGTCCGGAATGGGAAGAGGACCGCCTGGTGGAAGCCGTGCTCAGTGCCGGCGCCGAAGATCTTGCGGCCCAGGACGATGGTTCCTGGGAAATTGTCACCACGCCCGAGCAGTTCCTGGACGTCAAGGAATCGCTGGTCAATGCCGGGCTGGTGCCGGACAATGCCGAAGTAACCATGGTTCCATCCACGCGAGTTGAGCTGGATCGGGACGGCGCAGAAACCATCCTCAAGCTCATCGATATGCTCGAGGATCTGGACGATGTTCAGAATGTCTACCACAACGCGGATATCTCCGGCGAAATCATGGAATCGCTTTGACCAGTCAGGGGCATTGATGTGGCGATAATTCTGGGCGTTGATCCGGGATCACGAATTACCGGTTACGGCGTCATTCGGGCCGATGGTCGACACATCGAGTATATCGATAGCGGCTGTATCCGGGTGGGCGAGAAACCCATGGCGGAGCGCCTCCAAACCATCTTCCAGAGCCTTGCCACCCTGATCGGAGAATACCGGCCGGAAGAGTTTGCCATTGAGCAGGTGTTCATGGCCCGCAATCCGGACTCTGCCCTGAAGCTCGGTCAGGCCCGTGGTGCGGCGATTGTCAGTGCCGCCAACAGTGGGCTGGCAGTTCATGAGTACTCGGCCCGGCAGGTTAAGCAGGCGGTGGTCGGCAAGGGTGGCGCTGACAAGTCCCAGGTGCAGCACATGGTTCAGGTGTTGCTCTCGCTTTCACGCAAGCCCCAGGCCGATGCCGCCGATGCGCTGGCAATCGCCATGTGCCATGCCCACATGAACCAGAGTATTTTGCGGGTGGCCAGTGGCGCCGGAAAGGTCAGAAGCGGTCGCGTGCGACAACAATAAACCGCTCACACGAGTGACAGGAGATTCATCTTGATTGGTCGTATCAGAGGTATCCTGGTTGAAAAGGCTCCGGGCCAGGCATTGGTCGAATGCGCCGGCCTGGGGTACGAAGTCGACATTCCCTATACCACCTTTTTTCACTTGCCGGAAACCGGCGATGAAGTAACCCTCCACACCCATTTTGCCGTTCGGGAAGATGCGCAGAACCTTTACGGTTTCGCCTCCCGCCTGGACAGGAACCTGTTCCGCCTGCTGATCAAGGTGAACGGCGTGGGGCCGAAGCTGGCCGTGGGTATTCTCTCCGGCCTGGATGCCCAGCAGTTTATCCGCTGCGTGGAAAGCCGGGATCTCAACTCCCTGGTCAAGCTTCCCGGCGTCGGCAAGAAGACGGCGGAACGGCTTCTTATTGAAATGACCGACCGGATAGGGCAACTTGAGGGACAATTCGTGCCAACGTCGCCGGAAACGACAGGGTCGGGCCAGGTAGCCCGTGCTGGTTCCGGTGCGCCGGCGGCGACCGAAGAGGCGGAGGCCGCCCTTATCGCGCTAGGGTACAAGCCCCAGGAAGCGGCCAAGGCCATCAGCAAGGTGGCGGAAGAAGGCATGACCAGCGAGGCTCTGATCCGGCTGGCCCTTCGCAACATGATTCCGGCGTGATCACAGCAACTGTCGCGAACCTGTAGAGAGCGTAACGTGACACCCTCAAACCCCTTTGTACAATTGGGGCTGCCTGGAACAGCGGGCAGTCGAAGCGGGTAAAAAGGTAAGGCACGATGTTGATTCCCACACTATGGGTGATGCCATGATCGAATCCGACCGGTTGATCTCGGCCCGGGCCGGTGAATACGAGGAAGTGCAGGACAGGGCCATTCGCCCGACCCTGTTGGCGGAGTATGTTGGCCAGCCAACGGTCCGCGAGCAGATGGATATTTTCATCTCCGCTGCCCGGGGTCGCCAGGAGGCTCTGGATCACGTCCTTATTTTTGGCCCGCCCGGTCTTGGCAAGACCACCCTCGCCAATATCATTGCCAATGAAATGGGCGTGTCGATCAAGACAACCTCGGGCCCGGTTCTTGAAAAAGCTGGTGATCTGGCAGCGATGCTGACCAACCTCGAAGAAGGCGATGTTCTCTTTATTGACGAGATCCACCGTCTGAGCGCCGCGGTGGAAGAAGTTCTGTATCCGGCGATGGAAGATTACCAGTTGGACATCATGATCGGTGAAGGTCCGGCTGCGCGTTCAATCAAGCTGGATCTGCCCCCTTTTACACTGGTAGGCGCCACCACCCGGGCCGGTCTGCTGACCTCGCCGTTGCGAGACCGCTTCGGCATTGTCCAGCGCCTCGAGTTCTACAACACCGAGGATCTCACCAGTATTATCATCCGGTCTGCGCGGCTGTCTTCGGTTGCCATTGATGAGGCCGGCGCCTTCGAGATTGCCCGCCGGTCACGGGGAACCCCCCGGATTGCGAACCGACTGCTGCGCCGTGTTCGTGATTTTGCCGAAGTCCGGGCCGATGGCCGTATCACCTCCGAAATCGCTGATCAGGCCTTGAACATGCTGAAGGTCGACAACCAGGGCTTTGATCATATGGACCGGCGTCTGTTGCTGGCCATGATTGAAAAGTTTGACGGCGGGCCGGTGGGTGTCGAAAGCCTCGCAGCGGCCATCAGCGAGGAACGGGGCACGATTGAAGACGTGCTGGAGCCGTTCCTGATCCAGCAGGGCTACATGGTGCGCACACCCCGTGGCCGCATGGTAACCTCCAATGCCTACCAGCATTTCGGCGTGATTCCACCGAAATCCGGCAGGGAGGACGATCTTTTTGGCTGATCAGGCACCAGTAGCGGACTTTGAATGGCCGGTCCGGGTCTATATCGAAGACACGGACGCGGGCGGTATAGTCTTCCATGCCAAGTATCTGCACTACATGGAGCGGGCGAGAACCGAATGGGTGCGCAGTTGTGGCGTAGGTCTGAGAGCTGGTCTTGCTGACAATATCAGCTATGTTGTTCAGCGCCTCGGCATTCATTATGCGGTACCGGCGAAGCTCGACGACGAACTGCTGGTTACCGCCGAGCCGGTTGCCTATGGCAGAGTGTGGATGAATTTCCGGCAGCGCGTTATTCGCGCCTCAGACAGACAGCTACTGTGTGATGGCGAAGTGCGGGTTGCCTGCGTTTCTCTGAGTACCGGTCGGCCTCGCCGGCTGCCGGACAATATGCAGGAATTGCTGGTCAGAAATGTCCGGTCTCCTGAACCGACTAACCGAATGAGCCAGGAGTAAGAGGTGGATTCAGAACTATCAGTCTGGTACCTGATTGCAAACGCCGGTGTATTGGTGCAATTGGTCATGCTTTTGCTGGCCTTGGCATCGGTTATGTCCTGGGCGCTCATTTTCCAGCGCCTTCAGGTGTTCAGAAAAGCCAAGCGGGCGCAGCTGGCATTCGAGGAGCGGTTCTGGTCCGGGATGGATCTCGGCCAGCTGTACCGGGAAGTGAATGCCGAGCCGACCCCGTTCTCCGGAATGGAGTCCCTGTTCCGGGCAGGGTTCAAGGAATTTTCCCGGCTGCGCCAACAGAGCCGGGACGCCGATGCCGTAATGGAAGGTACCCAGCGGGCGATGCGCGTTGCCTTCTCCCGGGAACAGGAACGGCTTGAAGCTAGTCTTCCATTCCTGGCAACGGTGGGTTCAACCAGTCCCTATGTCGGCCTGTTCGGTACTGTCTGGGGGATCATGAATTCATTTCGCGGTCTGGCCCAGGTGCAGCAGGCCACTCTGGCAACTGTTGCCCCGGGTATCTCTGAGGCGCTCATTGCCACCGCCATGGGCCTGTTCGCAGCCATTCCGGCGGTTATTGCCTACAACCGTTTCTCTGCCATGTCGGATGCCTTGCTGAAGAACTATGAGACCTTTGCCGATGAGTTCTCCAGCATCCTCCACCGCCGTGTGCACCAGAGTGAGAAGGGTGCGGCGTAATGGCCATACTTCCCGAAGGTAGAGATCAGGGCGGGAGCAATAGCGTATGAAAGGCATGGGAATGATGCCGGAGAACCGCAAAAAGCCAATGTCGGAAATCAACGTGGTTCCGTACATTGATGTCATGCTGGTGCTTCTGATTATTTTTATGGTGACCGCGCCGATGCTGACCCAGGGTGTCAAGGTGGATCTGCCACAGACCACCTCGGACCCCATCCAGGCCGATAAGAACGTGGAATCGGTGATTGTGTCGGTTGATGCGAATGGCGCCTATTACGTTGAAGTGGGTGACGATGGCAGTGACCCGATGTCCCTCGGAGAAGTCCGGGAGCAGGTCTCGAAGATCCTGTCCCAGCGGACCTCCAGTGAAATTCTGGTTCGTGGCGACGAACACGTGGAGTACGGTACGGTTGTTCGTCTGATGGCCGAATTACAGGGGGCGGGTGCCAGTAGTATTGGCCTGATCACCGAATCACCCCGGGATGACAAGTGACACCGGTGCGGGCAGGAGTGTTGTGAAAGATCATCAGCGCGAGGTAACCACAACCGGCGTGCCACCCTGGAAGTCACCGGTGGCGTTATCGGTAACGCTTCATGTGTTGATTCTGGGCATTGCGCTGGCGGGCTGGTCATGGACAAGCCCGGATCATGAGCCGCCGCCCAGAAGCATTTCGGCACGGCTGATTACTCAGCAGCAACCTGAGCCAAGCCCGGTAGTAGAGCCGGTGGATCAGCAGAAGCTTGATGAGGAGCGCAGGGCTGAGGAGCAACGCCGGCAGGAAGAAGCCGAGCGGCGTCGGCAGGAAGAGGAAAAGCAGCGCCTGGCCGAGCAGAAGCGCCAGGAGGAGCAGAAAAAGCTCCAGCAACAAAAGGAGCAAAAGGAAAAGGAGCAACGGGAAGCCGAGGCGAGGGAACGGGAAGCCCAAAAGGCTCGTGAAGAGGAAGCGGCGCGGCAAAAGGCAGAGGCTGAAGCGAAAGAGCGTGCACGCCAGAAAGCCGAGGAAGAGAAGCGCCGGCAGGAAGAGGCCAGAAAAAAGGCGGAAGCAGAGAAACAGCGACAGGAAGAACAGAGAAAGCGCGAAGAGGCAGAGCGAAAGCGCCAGGAGGAACTGGCGCGTCAGGAAGCGGAACGCAAGCGCCTGGAAGCGGAACGAAAACTTCGCGAGCAACAGCTGGAAGCCCAGGCCGAGGCGGCCCGTCAGGCCCAGGCAGAAGAGGCGCGCCGCCAGCGGGAGGCTGCGGCAGCAAAGGCCAGAGAGGCCCAGATGCTGTCAGAGAGCGAGAAATATCAGGCGTTGATTCGTGAGCGGCTGAGCCAGGCCTGGTATCCGCCGTCTTCGGCCACCGAGGACATGACGGCACGGCTGCAGATCACCCTTTTGCCAACGGGCGAGTTGGCCAGTGTGAAGCTGGTCAGCAGTAGCGGTAATACCGCTTTTGATAATTCAGCGCTTGGCGCGGTGCGCGCCCTGAGCCGCTACCCGATACCAGACGACCGGGATACCTTTGAACGTTATTTCCGGCAGTTTACGATTGAATTCAACCCACGCAGGTTGAGATGAGGATACGGATAACACCATGACACAGCGGATTTGGTACAAACCGTCGAAGACAATTCTCACGGCCATCGCTCTGGTATTCATCATAGCTTCGGGCGCGCGGGCCGAACTGTTGATTCGGATTACTGAAGGTGCGGATTCCGCCATACCCGTTGCCGTTGTTCCGTTTGCCGAGTCGGGCCAGATGCCGGCCGGCGACACGGTCAGCAGCGTCGTCCAGGCGGATCTGGCGATGTCTGGCGAATTCCGCACGCTTCCGCCCGAGAAGATGCTGAGTCTGCCGTCCAGGCGCGAAGAGGTCTATTTCCGGGACTGGCGACTGCTGGGTCAGCGTTATGTGCTGGTTGGCTCGCTGACGCGCAGTGGCGACCGGGTTCAGGCCCGTTATGAGCTTTTTGACGTTAACCGCGAGGAACGGATTCTCGGGGAGACTGCGGCAGCCCCTGCCTCAAACCTGCGCTCCCTGGCCCACCACATCAGCGATAAGGTGTACGAGGCCATCACAGGTGTGCCGGGAGTCTTTTCAACCCAGCTCGCCTTTGTGACCCTGGATGCCGCTAATGGCAAACCACGCTACCGGCTGCAGGTCAGTGATGTGGATGGCAAGCGGGCCCGCATCCGGCTGGAAAGCGAGGAGCCGATCCTGTCGCCTGCCTGGTCGCCGGATGGTAAGAAGCTGGCTTATGTCTCCTTTGAAACCGGAAAACCGGTAATATTTGTGCATGAACTGGCCGCCGGCAAACGCACGAAGGTAGCCGATTTTCCGGGGCTGAATTCGGCGCCTGCCTGGTCGGATGACGGCCGGTCTCTGTTGATGACGCTGTCTAAAGACGGCAACGCTGAAATTTACCGCATGAACCTCGAAACCCGTCAGCTGACCAAACTGACCAATCATTGGGCGATTGATACCGAAGCCAACTGGGACGCCAGCGGCGAGGGTATTTTCTTCACATCAGACCGGTCCGGTGGGCCCCAGATCTATTACATGGAAACGCCCGGCGCAGAGCCCAGGAGGATCACCTTTGGAAGCCGTTATAATGCCCGTCCGCGTCCCGGTCCTAACGGTGAATTTGTTTACTACGTACATCAGCGGGACCGGGCGTTTCACATCGCCCGGACCGATCTGGAAACCGGGGAGGAAACCATCCTGACTCGCTCCGAGTCTGATGAGTCACCAAGTGTCGCCCCCAATGGCCGGATGCTGATTTACGCCACACAGCAAAGTGGCACCAGCGTTCTGACGGTCATATCCACGGACGGTGGCGCTGCATACAGTCTGCCAGGCTCCGTGGGTGAGGTCCGGGATCCGGCCTGGGGGCCGCTGGTTCGCTGATGGCCGCAGTCTCACCGGCGTCGGCAATTGTTCAGAAACCTGTAATTAACCAAAGTCAGTCAACACAAAGGAAATGATTATGAAAATTTCAGCTCACTCCAAGGCTTTTGCCCTGTTGCTCTCTGTCGGTCTTGTGGCTGGCTGTAGTTCGACCGGTGGAGCCCCTGAAGATGCACCGTACGGTTCTGATGTAGGTGCTGTGGATCAGGACGGTGGCTCCACTGTATACAGCGGTGATGATCAGGATGGCATTTCCTCCTCGGCAATGACCGAAGAAGAGCGTATGGCAGCGCGCGAGCAGGCCGAGATGGAAGCTCTGCGTGAGGTCAGAGTGTTCTATTTTGATTTTGATACCGCCGAAATCAAGCCTGAAGCCCGTGACGTTCTGGTGGCTCATGCCCGTTACCTGGCGAACAATCCGGGCCAGAATGTCCGAGTGGAAGGTCATGCCGACGAGCGCGGCACCAAGGAGTACAACCTGGCCCTCGGCGAACGCCGTGCCAACGCGGTTCAGCGGTTTCTGATCGTCAATGGTGCTTCACGTGGACAGATTGAAACCGTAAGCTACGGTGAAGAGAAGCCGGCTGTTATGGGTTCCAGCGAGAGTGCCTGGGCCCAGAACCGCCGTGTGGAACTCGTATTTGAGTAATCACACAGGAAGGACCATGAGAAAAATACTCATGGCGACAGTGCTGCTCCCGCTCGCCTTCGGGCCGGCGGGGGGAGCCCTGGCGCAATCAGCTACAGGCACTCAGCGTAGCGCCAACAACAGCCAGGCAACGTCTGAGCTGTTCTACATGATTCAGCAGCTTCAGGGTGAAGTCAGGCGACTCCAGGGCGAAGTGGAAGAGCAGAGGCACGAGATTAATCGCCTCAAGGAGCAGGGCAGGGACCGCTATATCGACCTGGATCAGCGTATTCTGGAATTGTCTGAGAAGCTCTCGTCCCAACCGGCGCCCGCGCCCGCCGCCGGTACCAGCGCTGCTGGCTCAGGCTCGGCGCCCGCGGTCAAGGAGTACCGTCAGCCGGGCCCTGAGGAGCGAAAGGCCTACGAAGAGATCCAGGACCTCATTCGCAACCAGAAAAATTACGATAAAGCCATCAGTCGGATTTACGAGTTTCTCGATAAATACCCGGAGGGTGATCTCACTGTAAACGCCTACTACTGGTTGGGTGAGGTTTATCTCGTTTTGCCGAAACTGGAACAGGCCAAGCAGGCGTTCACCATTGTTGCCACTCGGTTTGCTGATCACCGCAAAGCGCCGGATGCGCTCTACAAGCTCGGTGTGACCCATGATCGGTTGGGGGAAAAAGCGGAGGCACGGCGTAAGATGGAAGCGGTGATTGAGAATTACCCGGGTAGCAGCGCCGCTGAGCTGGCACGGAAGTATCTGGAGTCCGGGAAAGTCTGATCTTCCGGTCCGGCAAAAATGTTGAGAAACCTGAAAAAAAGGGGTTGATCAGCGGCCAAAAATCATTACTATATGCGCCTCGTTTGGGTCGTTAGCTCAGTTGGTAGAGCAGTTGGCTTTTAACCAATTGGTCGAAGGTTCGAATCCTTCACGACCCACCAAACACGAAATACCGGGTGGGAATATTCGTTCGGTATGGATTGAAGCCAGAGGCTTTGATCAGCAGTTATGGGTCGTTAGCTCAGTTGGTAGAGCAGTTGGCTTTTAACCAATTGGTCGAAGGTTCGAATCCTTCACGACCCACCAAATAACAGAAACCTGCGGGTTTTTGTGAAAAAAGAGCCTCCGGGCTCTTTTTTTTTGCGTATACGATCATACCTAGGTAATACTCCTCCCGAAAACGCAACACAGAGAAGCAGTAATGACCTACGCCCAAGACCGAATCCTTGTTCAGGAACACCTTGCCCATGCCGCCGAGCCAAAGCCGCTCAGCGCCAGTGAAAAGGCCGACCTGGAAGCCCGTATCAAGTCCGCCCTGAAGGCGAAGGACGCGGTTTTGGTGGCGCATTACTATACCGATCCGGACATCCAGCGCCTTGCGGAAGAAACCGGTGGTTGCGTTGCCGATTCTCTGGAAATGGCCCGCTTTGGCAACCAGCATCCCGCCTCTACGGTGGTGGTGGCCGGTGTGCGATTCATGGGCGAGACCGCGAAAATCCTGAACCCGGAGAAGCGCGTTCTGATGCCAACACTCGAGGCAACCTGCTCCCTTGATGTCGGTTGTCCCGCGGATGAGTTTGCCGAGTTTTGTGACCAGCACCCCGATCGTACGGTTGTGGTCTATGCCAATACCTCTGCGGCAGTGAAGGCAAGGGCAGACTGGGTGGTCACGTCAAGCTGCGCTCAGGCCATTGTGGAAGATCTGGATGCCCGTGGAGAGAAGATTCTCTGGGCGCCAGACAAACACCTGGGACACTACGTTCAGAAGACAACCGGTGCAGATATGCTGCTCTGGGACGGTTCCTGTATCGTCCATGAGGAATTCAAGTATCGTGGTCTTGAGGATCTCAAGGCGCTGTACCCGGATGCCGCGGTTCTGGTGCATCCGGAGTCGCCGGACGCGGTAGTGGAAATGGCCGACGTGGTCGGTTCAACCTCGCAGTTGATCCATGCAGTCCAGACATTGCCGAATGAGAAGTTCATTGTTGCGACCGATAACGGCATCTTTTACAAGATGCAGCAACTGGCACCGAACAAGACACTGATCGAAGCGCCGACGGCGGGCAACGGTGCGACCTGTCGCAGCTGTGCCCATTGCCCCTGGATGGCAATGAACGGCCTGGAAAATCTGCTGCATGTACTGGAGCAGGGCGATCAGGAGGTTCATGTGGATCCGTCGCTCCGGGAGCGCGCATTGAGGCCGTTGCAGCGTATGCTTGATTTCACCGCAAACATGAACCTCAAGGCCGCCGGCAACGCCTGATCAGCTGTTAGCCCGGGCCTGTAGCCGGCTGGTAATCTCCGCGAGACGCTCCGTTACCACCTGTCTCTGGGGGGTGCCCGCTGGCAGTTTTTCCTGGGCCTGCCTGAGTTGCCTCTGGGCGGATTCAAGATCACCCATCAGCACGTCGTATTCGGCCCGTGCGCGGTGAACGCCCACGATATTTCTTGCCATCCCCTCGGCTTCCGCGAGCTTGAGCCAGAGATGTTCCTGGCCGGGCAATGTCCGTGTGAGTTGCCGCAGATATTCGGCCGCCGCAGCCCCATTGCCATCGGCAATTTCCGTTTCGGCGAGCGTGTAGATAATCGGATAGTTGCCCGGGTTTCTTGCCAATGCGTCACTGAGAATGGCCCGGGCGTCGTCTGGTCGTTTCTGGGCAAGACGTACTTCCGCCAGTGTCACCTGGAAGGTTATCCGTCCCGGGTTCTTTGCTAGCAGCTCGTTCAGGACGTTGGCTGCCTTCTCATATTGCCTGTCTTCAAGATAGGCGACGGCCAGGCCATAACGGATGGCATCATTTCGCTGCACGTCCGGCTTGTCGAGGTACGCTTCGAAGGTTTCGACGGCGACATCCGGCGAGGGGGCATAGTGCACCTGCAGGCGGCTACGCATCAGGTGGTATTCCTGTCCGTCCCGGATGTTTTCATCCGGGTATTGTTCGGCCCTGCTACGGGTGTCGGCAACCCGGCTCTGGGTCAGCGGGTGCGTAGAAAGGTATTCCGGCAGGCGGTTCCCCTGCATGCGGTTCTGACGCATCATTATCTCGAACATTTCGGGCATGCCACGTGGATCCATGCCTGCGGAAGCCAGAATATCCAGGCCAACACGGTCTGCCTCCTGTTCGTGGGCCCGGCTGTAGGCAAGCATATTCTGAACCGCCAGTGCCTGGGTTCCGGCAATGGCGGCCAGCCCGATGTCCGACTGCGTGACCGCCGACAAGACGATGCCGGCAATCATCCCGGCGAGGGTCAGGGGCGCGCTGGTTTCCTGCTGTTCCAGTCGACGGGCAAAGTGCCGCTGGCTGAGGTGGGCGAGTTCGTGGGCCAGTACCGAGGCGAACTGTTGTTCAGTCCGGGCGTTCAGGAACAGCCCTCCGTTGACTCCCACAATCCCCCCGGGCACGGCAAAGGCGTTGATGGCGGGGCTGTCGATAAGCGCCAGGGTGAGGTCCCGTTCCTGCAGCGGGGCAAACGGCACCAACTGGTAGGTAATGGCACTCAGATAATCGTAGACCAGGGGATCGGTAATGCGCGGCGCGGAGCGTCGGATGGAAACCATCACCTGCTGGCCGATGTCCGATTCCCGCTGACCGGCGATAAGCCCGCCGCCATTGCCTCCGATGCTGGGCAGGCTGGTGTCCTGTGCCTGAGCAGGGATCGGGAAGAGCAGCGTGAAGGCCAGTGAGGCTGCCACAAGTATCGCTGGAAGTGCCCGAAGCCGGGGGTGGATAACAATCATGTAATGCCGGTTGCCTTTGGTCTGAATCGCCGGTTGGACAGCGGTTTACGATAAAAAGTTCGGATCCCCTGCTTGAAGAGGATTGTGATGCAATACATTATCACTGTCGGCATAATGCCTGCTTGTTAAATCCGCTTATAGTTATTGTGATGGTGTCTCGTTTGTATGGTTGATCGATCCCTCGATGCCTCCGGGCTGCGCTGCCCGATGCCGCTGCTGAAAACCAAGCTGGAACTCAATACCATGGCACCCGGTGAAGAACTGGAGGTCATCGCCACCGATGCGGGTTCCGCGCGGGACATTCCGGCGTTTCTGGAGCTGTCCCGGCATACTCTGATGAGCAGTTCGGAAACCGCCGGGCAGTACCGGTTTGTGATAAAGTGCGGCGGCTAATTTCTCGGAGTTGTAAATGATCAGGACGTTACGCGGTCTCGCGCACAAATATTTCTCGGACGAAGAAGCAGTGATCCTGTTCCTGATTCTGGTAACAGGTACGGTCTTTGTCATCTGGTTTGGTGCCATGCTGGCTCCGGCCATCGCTTCGCTGATCATTGCCTTCATTCTGCAGGGGCTCGTTACCAAGCTCAACCGGCTGGGCGTTCCCGAGACGGTTTCCATTCTTGGAGTTTTCCTGGTTTTCCTGGGCGTGCTGGTCGGTTTCCTGTTTGGTCTGCTGCCACTGATCTGGACCCAGCTCAGTTCCCTGGCCGGGGAAGCACCACGTATTATCCGTGAGCTGCAGTCGTACCTTGAATTGTTGCCCCAGCAATACCCGCATCTTATTTCAGGTGAGTCTGTCACCACCGTTTACCAGCAGATCAGCACCGAAGTGGGCCAGTTTACCCAGTGGCTGGTGTCCTTTTCACTGTCCAGCATTCCGGATCTGGTGGCCTTGCTGATCTATATGGTGCTGGTTCCCATCCTGGTGTTCTTTTTTCTCAAGGACCGGGAGGTCCTGCTCGGCTCCATTGCCCGGCTGCTGCCACCCCAGCGTCCGATGATGCTGCAGATCTGGCATGAGGTGAATCTCCAGTGCGCCAACTATGTTCGGGGCAAGGCCGTGGAAATTCTCATTGTTGGCGGCGTAACCTACGTTGCCTTCAAGCTGCTCGGAATGCCCTATGCCGCATTGCTGTCCCTGCTGGTCGGCCTGAGCGTGGTGATTCCCTACATCGGCGCGGCGGTGGTCACCATTCCCGTGGCGGTGATCGCATTGTTCGCCTTTGGCTGGGGCAGTCATTTTATCTGGGTGATGGTTATCTACGGCATTATCCAGGCGCTGGACGGCAATGTCCTGGTGCCGGTGCTGTTCTCGGAAGTGAACAACCTGCACCCGGTCGCCATAATCGTCGCGGTACTCTTCTTCGGCGGGATCTGGGGGTTATGGGGTGTGTTCTTTGCCATTCCTCTGGCTACCATGCTCAAGGCTGTGTTCTCCGCCTGGCCGGTGAAGGATTCCGTTCCTCCTCCGGACACGGGAAAGGCGTGAGAGGCGCTTAAAGCGCCTTTACCGCCTCCAGTACTTCATCTGCGTGGCCCTTTACCTTGACGCCACGCCATTCAGCTCTCAGAACACCTTCCTGATCGATCAGGAAGGTGCTTCGGTCGACACCCATGTACTCCTTGCCGTACAACTTTTTGAGTTTGATGACATCAAAGAGCTTGCACAGTGTCTCGTCCTTGTCGGAGATCAGGTGAAACGGGAACTCGTGTTTTGCCCTGAAGTTCTCATGGGCTTTCAGGCCATCCCGGGAGACGCCAAGAATCTCCGTATCGAGTTCTTCGAACTGCTTCATCCGGTCCCGGAAGTCCTGGCCCTCGGTGGTGCAGCCGGGTGTGTTGTCTTTCGGATAAAAATAAATAACCACGTTGCGGCCCTTGAGGTCGTCCAGGCGAATGGTCTGGTCGCCGGTGGCTGGCGCTTCAAAATCCGGAACGGGTTTGTTTAACTCGACGGATGGCATGACATCTCCTTTAATTCCCTTGTGTCAGTTCGTGCCCAACATTACCATATCGGTTTTATTCGGACGGAGCTTTTATGATTACGGGTAGCCTTGTCGCACTGGTCACGCCCATGCATCCAGACGGTGAAATTCACTGGGAGGATCTGGACAAGCTGGTAGACTTTCATCTTGAAAACGGCACGCATGGTATCGTCGCTGTTGGTACCACTGGCGAATCTGCAACGCTTGATCCGAAGGAGCATTGCCGGGTTATCGGCCATATCATCAAACGCGTGGCCGGGCGGATTCCTGTTATTGCGGGCACCGGCGGCAACAGTACCCGTGAAGCCATTGAGCTGACCACCGAAGCCCATAAGCTCGGTGCTGATGCCTGTCTGCTGGTAGTGCCTTACTACAATAAGCCGACCCAGGAAGGCCTGTACCGTCATTTCAAGGCGATTGCCGAAGCCGTCCCCGGCATGAGCCAGATGCTTTACAATGTACCCGGCAGAACCGCCTGTGACATGCTCAACGAGACCGTGCTGCGGCTTGCAGATATTCCGAATATTGTTGGCATCAAGGACGCTACCGGGAACATCCCCCGCGGTGCCGAACTGATTGAAGCCCTCGAAGGTCGTCTCGCTGTATACTCGGGTGATGACGCCACAGCAGCGGAACTGATGCTGGCTGGCGCCAAAGGCAACGTCTCCGTGACTGCCAATGTTGCCCCGAAGGCCATGTCGCAGCTCTGTGAAGCGGCAGTTGCCGGCAACCGTGAAGAGACAGAGCGGCTCAATGAATTGCTGATGCCGCTGAACCGCAAGTTGTTCCTCGAGGCTAACCCGATTCCGGTGAAGTGGGCGCTGCATCGTATGGGAATGATCGGCGAAGGCATCCGCCTGCCGCTGACCCCGCTCAGTGAAAAGTTTCACAGCGAAGTGGAAGATGCCCTCAAGGCCTCAGGTGTACTCTGAGTTTGCTGAAATCGTCCCTGACCCGGAGTAACCTGATGCAGGTTCTACAAGGAACCGGTAATACCTTCATGTTGAAACCCGTTGCTTTACTGTCCGGGCTGTTGCTGATAGCAGCAGCTTCCGGGTGCAGTCTGATTGACGACCGCTCAGAGCGTTATGTAAACGCCAAGGAGGGGGAGCCGCTGGAGCTGCCCCAATCGGCAGATGAGGCCCGCTTCGCCCAGACCATGCCAATCCGGGAGGTGGAGCCGGCTGATGCAAGCAGAATGTATCCGTCTGAAATCCCGCGGCCGCCGGATATGACCTCCGACATTCTCGATGAGAATTACGTGATTGAGGAGCTTGATGGCAGAGCCTGGCTGCTGGTGAACGATGTGCCCGGTCGGATCTGGCCGGCGGTGAACACCTATATGGCTGAGCGCGGCCTTGGGGTGGCACTGGAAAATCCACAGCTGGGTATCCTGCAGAGCGAGCTGGCAAACTTCAGCAAACGCGCCCGCCAGCTTGTGGAATTGCCGGATAATCCCTCTGCGGAAGAGCAAAAAGTGGTGGTGCAGGTGCGCATGGCACCCGGCGTCCGCCGCAAAACCACGGAGATCCAGGTGCGCAAGCTGGAAGTCGCGGACGAGCCCGGTGAGTTGCGGCCATGGACAGGCGTCTCTGATCCCTCAGAGCAGGCGCTGGCCGTGCAAAAGCGCATTCTCGCCGACATGGGCGAATTCCTCAGGGCCCGGGAGGAAAGCAAATCCTTCTCCCGTGCTGCATCCGGAATGGTCAGCGATCCGCTGGTTCGCCTGGTATCGGAAAATGATGAAGCCGTCGCCATTCGCATGGAGCTGGACTACGGTCGTTCCTGGGCGGAAGTGAGCAGGGCGCTCACGGATTCCGACATTCCTGTGGTTGATCTCAATCGCAGTGAAGGGTGGTTCCAGGTGGATTTCCGTACCGAAGACGAGCGGGAGCCGGGCTGGTTCAGCTGGTTCGGTGAGAGCGAAGAGCCCCAGCATACCCACACAGTGAACCTGGAGCAGCGGAGCGGCGTCATCATGGTTACCGCCGGATCCGTACCCGGGTATTCGGGCAGCCGGACAACACCGGAACTGCTCACGCAACTATTCGATTACCTTTACTGAGTCAGAAAGCGGTCGCCCGGTGCGGCCGCTTTCCGGAGACCCCAGATGGAAAAACGTGAAGAACTCTATGCCGGCAAGGCCAAATCCGTCTACCGCACCGACGATCCCGAACGGTTCGTGATGGTGTTTCGGGACGATACCTCGGCCTTCGATGGTGAGAAAAAAGAACAGCTGAGCCGCAAGGGCATGGTGAACAACAAGTTTAATGCATTCATCATGGAAAAACTGGAAGCGGCGGGTGTACCCACCCATTTTGAAGGGCTGCTGTCCTCTACCGAGTCCCTGGTCAAGAAGCTGGATATGATTCCGGTCGAGTGCGTGGTCCGCAACATCTCCGCCGGCAGCCTTTGTCGGAGACTGGGCGTGGACGAAGGTCAGGAACTGAACCCGCCCACCTATGAGCTGTTTCTGAAAAATGATGCGCTCCACGACCCGATGGTCAATGAGTCTCTGGCAGTCAGCTTTGGCTGGGCAACCGCCGAAGAACTGGCCCAGATGAAAACGCTCACCTACAAGGTGAACGATGTGTTGAAGGCCCTGTTCGATGAAGCCGGCATGCTGCTGGTTGACTACAAACTCGAGTTTGGCCGCAGTGGCGACGGGATTGTCCTGGGGGATGAATTCAGCCCCGACGGTTGCCGGATCTGGGACAGGGAAACCCGGAAGAAAATGGACAAGGACCGTTTCCGCCAGGGTTTGGGTGAGGTCATCGAAACCTATGAGGAAGTGGGGCGTCGGCTGGGAATCCAGTTCGACTGATTAAAACCGAAAACAATTCATAAAGGTGTGTCATGCGTAAACTGATGCTTGCTGTAGGTGGTTCACTGGTCCTGGTGGCCCCTTTGTCCCAGGCCGATGTCGTGGGCCTGGGTGCCAGCGTAAGTTACTGGGATTCTGATTTGTCCGGTGAGGCAGCTACCAATAACGATGTTGTTGATGTTGAGAACGACCTCAACCTGGACAGCGATACCAATGCCAATGCCTCGCTGTACCTGGAGCACCCGGTACCGGTATTGCCGAACGTTCGGCTGAACTATACGGTCATTGAGCAAAGTGGCCGTGGAGAGCTTGGCACGTCAGGATTTGTGAATATCCCGGGTAGTGTCCCGGTTCAGTCTGATTTCGATCTGGACCAGCTTGATCTGACACTGTATTACGAGGTGCTGGATAACTGGGTTAATCTTGATCTTGGCATTACCGCACGTGATCTTTCTGGTGAACTGATTGTCCAGGATGTTAACGGAACCTATCCGGTCAGCGAAACCAAGGTTGATGGCGTGATTCCCATGGGCTACCTGGCGGCACGTTTTGACCTGCCATTCACCGGTGTCTCCGTTGGTGCGGAAGGCAACTTCATCAGCTTCGACGGCGATTCGCTGCATGATTTCAACGCCTACGGCCAGTACGAGATTGCTCTGATCCAGTTCCGTGCAGGTTACCGTCAAATGTCGATTGATTACGAAGACGGGAATGACCGCCTGGATGTCGAGATTGGTGGCCCGTTCGTAAGCGCGGGTGTGGCATTCTGAGGCAGGTTTTGATCTAAGGAGAGACGCTTGAAGATTCTTGTAACCGGTACCGCGGGTTTTATCGGATCCCACCTGGCCCACAGACTGCTGGACCGAGGTGATGAAGTCATTGGCGTGGATAACGTCAACGACTACTACGATGTGAACCTCAAGGAAGCCCGTCTGGCCCGTCTGACCTGCAAAGCGGGCTTTACTGAAGTTCGCGAGGATGTGTCTGACCGGGCAACCATGGAGGCGCTCTTCGCTCGCCATAAACCGGAGCGGGTAGTGCACCTTGCGGCCCAGGCCGGGGTGCGTTACTCCATCGAGAATCCGAATGCCTATGTGGATGCCAACCTCGTTGGCTTCATGAACATTCTTGAAGGCTGCCGCCATAATGGTGTGAAACACCTGGTGTATGCGTCCAGCAGCTCGGTGTACGGTGCCAACGAGACCATGCCCTTCTCGGTGCATGACAACGTCGACCACCCGCTGAGCCTCTACGCAGCCTCCAAGAAGGCCAACGAGCTGATGGCTCACACCTACAGCCATCTGTACAGCCTGCCTACTACCGGCCTGCGGTTCTTCACGGTTTACGGGCCGTGGGGCAGGCCGGACATGGCGCTGTTCATTTTCACCAAGAAAATTCTCGCCGGTGAGGCCATTGATGTCTTCAATCATGGCCACCACCGCCGGGATTTCACCTACATCGATGACATCGTAGAGGGCGTGATCCGCACCCTCGATCATGTCGCGGAACCGAACCAGGACTGGAGCGGTGCAACACCTGATCCGGGCACCAGTAAGGCGCCGTATCGTCTGTACAACATCGGCAGCAACAATCCGGTGGAGTTGTCCCGTTTCATCGAGATCATTGAAGAGCGGCTGGGCAAAAAAGCCCAAAAGAATCTGCTGCCCCTTCAACCGGGTGACGTGCCAGCGACGTACGCTAACGTGGATGATCTGATTGATGATGTCGGCTACAAGCCGTCCACCACGGTGGAGGAAGGTATTGCCCGGTTCGTCGATTGGTATCGGGACTTCTACAAAGTCTGATTGGAGGCTAATTCCGTCACAATGCGGTAGTCAGACATCTATGGAGAAGAATTTCAGAAACTTTCGTTCCTCTTGCTGAGCCTCATGTAATGTGGTGGGCCGGAACTGGAGCTTTGTTCCGGGTGTCCGCTGGGCCAGAGCATCGAGGCTGCGGGGCGTTACTGCTCCCAGCTTGGGATAGCCCCCTATGGTTTGCCTGTCATTGAGTAGCAAAATCGGCTGCCCATCGGACGGAACCTGAATGGCGCCAAGACTGGTACCCTCTGAAATCAGGGTCTTGCCTATGACTTCCAATGCTGGTCCTTTGAGGCGCGCGCCCATACGGTCCGTTTGCGGGGTGAGGGTATACGGCTGGCTAAAAAAAGTCTCTAGAACCGCTGCGGGAAAACGAGCGATCTGTGCACCGGGAATAACTGAGAGTTCCAGCTCGTCTCGATAATCCGGTTTCCAATGTTCCGAGACTTTTCTGTTCGGAACTGTGTGCGCATTGCTCCCGCAGGGCAGATGGTCACCTGCTGCCAGAGGATGGCCGTCCAGGTGGAGACCTCCGGTGCCCTCGCGCGTGAAGGTGGAGCAACTGTTGCCCAGACCAGGCTTGACTTGAAAGCCTCCGAGTACCGCCAGGTATGCCCGGACACCGGACTTCGGCGCGCTGAGCGTGACGTGATCACCGGTCTTGAGATTGATTACGCTCCAAAGAGCTCGATGTTCTCCATTGATATGGCATTCCACCTCTGCGCCGGTAATCGAGATCTGCGTGTCCAGTTGGCTTATGAACTCAACACCTCCGAAGGTGATTTCCAGTGCTGCCGTGCCATAGGCATTGCCCAGCAACCGGTTGGCCCAGGCCCAGGCATGCCGGTCCATCGCGCCACCGATGGCCAGACCCATGTGCATGACTCCCCGGCGGCCGCCATCCTGCAACAGACTTAAAAATCCCGGTTTGGTGAAGGTGAAGCCGGGCTGATGATTCATTTCCGATCTCCGCATATCGACTCGTCCAATATTTCTGGCGCCCAAGGCAAATCGTCCAGCTGACCCTCAAGTTCAAGGTATTCACTTCGACTGATGGCTCGGAAGCGAACCTGTTGACCTGCTTCGAGCAAGGCAGGATGGTCACGATCTGGATCAAAAAGGCGGAGGGGGGTTCGGCCAATCAGATTCCAGCCCCCGGGAGATTCCAGGGGATAGAGGGCGGTCTGGGTATCGGCAATGCCCAAGGTGCCCGCTGGAACCTTTGAGCGCGGTGTAGCCAGCCGCGGTGCTGCTAATTCAGAGGGTACTTCACCGAGGTAGGCGAAACCGGGCGCGAAGCCGATGGCAAACACGTTGTAAACCTTCGCGCTGTGTTTTTGGATAACTTCTTCAATGGAAAGACCGGAACCTGCGGCAACGGAAGCGAGGTCGGGACCTACTGTCGAGTCGTAATAAACGGGAATCTCAACAACACGGCTTCCTCGTTTGTTAGTTTCGACTTCTGGCAGTGCCGACAAAGTTTCGGTCACGCTTGAAATAAGTGAGGCCAGATCGTCTGACAATAGGTCGTAGCGCAGCAGCAATGATGTGTAGGAGGGCACAATTTCGATCAGTCTCTGCCCCAGTTTGTCTGCCAGTGCGCCTGCTGCCTGCTGGATCCGTTCTACAAGTACAATATCAATTGCGTCACCAAAGTGGAGAGTGACTGTGTCTATACCGGTCACTTCATATCGCCAGAGCATCAGAGTTGTTTTCCCAAGGCTTCGCGGATGGCCCGTACCGCTGCGATGGAGTCTGGATTGTCTCCATGGACGCAGAGGGTGTCAGCTTCAAGATTCAGAAATTGCCCTGCCATGGTCTTTATTGGCCGGCCCTCCGCCAGATCACAGGCTTGACGGATAATGGTATCGGGATCTTTATGGACGGCGTTGGGGTGGCTCCGGGGGACAATGAATCCCCTCTCGTCATAGGCGCGATCTGCGAAGGCCTCCAGGATCAGTGGGATGCCATGGTGCTTACAGGCAGCTTTGAGTTTGCGGTTATCGGCGGTGCTCATGGCCATCAATGCAAGGGGGTGTGGGGAACTGCTGAGTGCGTTAAGGACGCCTTCGAGAGCGTTCTCATTCTGCATCATATCGTTGTAGAGCGCGCCGTGTGGTTTCACGTAACTCAGGGCGCCACCCTCGGAGCCCGCAATGTGGCTCAGTGCGCCCACCTGGTAGCTGACCAGAGCAGTAATCTCGTCATGATGGAGCGCCATGGAACGGCGGCCAAAGCCTTGAAGGTCGGGGTAACCGGGATGGGCTCCCAGCGAGACATCATGTTTCAGGGCCAGGCGCACGGTCTTGCGCATGGTAACTGGATCGCCAGCGTGGAAACCGCAGGCGATGTTGGCCTGGTCGATGAATGGCATGACGTGTTCATCCATGCCCATCGTCCAGGCGCCAAAGCTCTCGCCAATGTCACAGTTCAAAAACATTATCGCCTCCAGGCCGGCCCTTGGTGATAGCGCAGCCATACAGAAATCTCATTTAAAGCTCTATGCAAATAAAATATCGATAAAATAACGATAAAACAACGGTAAAGTACGTATTGTTTTGCGGTAAATAGTTTGACAGCAACTTGGGGCGCGTCTAAGTTGGCTAAATGGGACGCAGGTTCATGTGCGAAGTCGTGTGATATGTGTTCTTTGCGTTGTCACAACAAAAATCATGATTAGCCCGAATGTGACCGGGTCAGGAGGAGGCAAAGATGAAATTCAAAGTGAAACACCTTGCAGCAGTTGCGCTGTCTGCTGTCATCGGAACCGCGCAGGCCGAGACGACCTGGGATATGCCAACACCATACGGCGATTCCAATTTCCATACTGTCAATATCCGCCAGTTCGCGGACGATATCCGTGAAGCCACTGACGGCGAGTTGGACATTACGGTTCACAGTGGTGGCTCTTTGATCAAACACCCTGAGATCAAGAACTCTGTTCGCCGTAGCCTGGTGCCCATTGGCGAGTTGATCATGTCCCGCTTGGCCAATGAGGATCCTCTCTTCGAGGTGGATTCGGTTCCCTACCTGGCCAGCAATTACGAAGAGGCCTGGAAACTTTGGCAGGCTTCCCGTGATGTGCTGGCCGAGCGTCTTGAACGCCAGCGCCTGAAACTCCTGTTTGCAGTGCCGTGGCCGCCCCAGGGGATTTACACTAAATTCCCGGTGCAGACCGGTGAAGAGCTCCAGGGTGTGAAGATGCGCGCCTACAACAAGTCCAGTGAACGACTGGCCGAACTGTTCGGGGCGGTCCCGACCCAGGTCGAGGTTCCTGATATCCCGACTGCTTTCGGAACCGGCCGAGTAGACGCGATGATCACGTCACCGTCAACCGGGGCCAATACTCGGGCCTGGGATTACCTGAGTCACTTCAACCACGCGCAACTGTGGTTGCCGAAAAACATGGTGATCGTCAACACCCGGGCTTTCGAGGGGCTTCCTGAGTCCGTGCAGGACGCGATTGAAACTGCGGCCGCTGAAGCGGAGAAGCGGGGTTGGGAAGCCAGCAAGGCTGAAACCGCTGCCAAGATCAAGATCATGGAAGAGAACGGTATTGTGGTTTCCGAGCCGAGCGAGGCACTGGTCAAGCGTCTGAAGGAGGTTGGCGCCACGATGGAGCAGGAGTGGTTGGAGCGTGCCGGTGAAGATGGCAAGGCCCTTATCGAAGCCTACCGTGCTCTCTAATTTTTGTTACGCCTGAAAAGAACAATCCGGGAGCATCTACATGCGCAGGTTTCTGGACTCTCTGTATCGCCTTGGCGGATACATCTCGGCTCTGCAGCTCATGGTCATCATGGTGATGGTGGTGCTGCAGGTCTCCGGGCGAATTCTTGACAAGGCCCTGTTGACCCTCGGGATGGATGCCTTGGGCCTGCAGGTTCCCGGATTGGCGGAACTGGCGGGATTTCTGTTGCTCGGGGCTACCTTCACCGGACTTGCCTACACTTTCACGGTAGGGGGGCATATCCGGGTGGACCTCTTGCACAGAGCCCTGCCGGAAAAAGTCCAGAGAACGCTGGACATTGTGGTGACGGTGATCGCTCTGGCGATCACTGCCTTCGGCACCTGGTACAGCGTATTGCTGACCTATGACAGCTACGACTTTGGTGACCTATCTATCGGCATGGTGCCGGTGCCGCTCTGGATCCCCCAGGCCGTCATGGTCGTCGGCCTGGTTTGGCTGCTGATTGCCCTGCTGGATGCCCTGGTTGGGTTGATTACCGGCCGCATTACCCACCTCAAAGACGAAGCCCCGCAGGAGTAACACGATGGATATGATCTGGATGAGCCTCCTGCTCCTGATAGGGCTCCTGATCTTGCTGGGAGCGGGGTTGTGGGTAGCTTTTGCCCTCACGGCTACCGGCCTTGCAGCAATGCATTTTTTCAGCAACACCCCGGTGGGCTATAGTCTGGCAACGTCGTTCTATGGTGCCAGCGCCTCCTGGGAACTGGCCGCTTTACCGATGTTCATCTGGATGGGGGAGGTCCTTTTCCGCTCCCGCCTGTCAGAAGAAATGTTTACCGGTATTGCCCCCTGGGTCGGACGCATCCCGGGGCGGCTGTTGCATACCAATATTATCGGCTGCGGCATTTTCGCTGCGATTTCCGGCTCGTCAGCAGCGACTGCGGCGACAATCGGGAAAATGTCGGTCCCCGAACTTACCCGTCGCGGCTACGATCGCAAACAGATCCTGGGTACCCTGGCGGGTTCGGCAACCCTGGGCCTGCTGATTCCCCCGTCGATTATCCTGATTGTCTATGGCGTTGCCACTGAACAATCCATTGCCCGGTTGTTCGTGGCCGGTATTCTCCCCGGCCTGCTGTTGATGGTGCTGTTCGCCGGCTACGTTGCAATCTGGTCCAAGTTGAACCCCTCTGGCGTGCCCGCTGACGAGGAGGAGGCTTTGCCGCTGGCGGAGAAGATTCGGCGTAGCAAGCCCCTGATCCCGGTCGTGTTACTGATCGTTGGCGTTATCGGCTCTATCTATGCCGGGCTGGCATCGCCGACTGAATCGGCGGCGGTGGGTGTCGCTTTGGCGCACCTACTGTCTTGGCGTGGTGGCTCCCTGACCCGGCAGACTTTTGGTCAGGCTCTTATGGGTACGGTGAAAACCTCCACCATGATCGCCTTCATTCTTGTTGGCGCCCACTTTCTGACGGTCTCCATGGGTTTTACCGGTATTCCGAGAGAATTGGCGGCCTGGATCAATACCTTGGGTCTGTCCCCCTATATGCTCCTTCTTGCATTGACGGTATTTTTCATTCTTCTCGGCTGCTTCCTCGATGGTATTTCGGTTGTGGTGCTGACCACTTCCGTTATTTTGCCGATGGTTCAGGCTGCCGGGATCGATCCCATGTGGTTCGGGATCTACCTGGTCATCGTGGTGGAAATGAGCCAGATTACACCTCCGGTCGGATTCAACCTGTTCGTGATTCAGGGGCTGACTGGTGAAAACATCATACGGGTAGCACTTGCAGCATTGCCTTACTTTCTGCTTCTGTTGATGGGCGTGCTGCTGATTACGGTTTTCCCGGAAATTGTTACCTACCTGCCCAATCAGATGGGGAATTGATAGAGTCGCGGCCGGCCCGTCCGAGGCGGGCATGCTGGCTGGGAAATTGAACAGGATCGTTGGGATGGGCCTATGAAAAAAAATACGGACAAGGAACCTATTGTGCATGGCAATGAAGAGCGGTCAGGCGGAAGAACCGTCGGCCCAATCGTATCCTCGTCACATCTGTCCGGTCGTGCAGCGGAGCTTTCTGAGCTGGAGTTCGGACTGATCGTAGCAGGGAATGCTTTCAATCGCTGGATGGTTCGGTGTATGAACGCGGCGGGCCTCCCGGACCTGAGCCCGCTGGATATACTCGTCCTGCATAGCGTGAACCATAGGGGACGCCCGAAGAAATCCGCGGATATCTGCCTGGTCCTGAATGTCGAGGATACCCACACTGTCACCTATGCGCTCAAAAAGCTCCTGAAACATGACGTTGTGATTTCGGAAAGGCGAGGTAAGGAGACCTTCTATTCGATCACTGAAAAAGGGGAGCAGATCTGTCTGGCGTATGCAGAGATCCGGGAAAACTGCCTGGTGGACTCTTTACGCACACTGGGATTTTCCAATACGGACCTAGGCTCCATTGCCAGCTTCCTTCGAGGGGTCTCGGGGCTTTACGATCAGGCTGCACGTTCGGCCGCATCACTGTAGGCGAAGCAACCCCTGTGCCGCAGTTTGTTGCCCAGCATCTGGAAGCTCCAGGAAACCTCGTGCGTACATGTCTGAGAACCTGCAGAGCAGGCTGCTTATCATGAGAAAACTTTTGGCAGGCATTTTGGCGCTGGCACTAGCCAGTTGCACAGGTGTCCCCGAGGGGATCGAGCCGGTGACGGGCTTCAACGCGGAACGTTATCTCGGAACCTGGTATGAGATCGCCCGCCTGGACCACTCCTTCGAGCGTGGCCTGACTAATGTGCGCGCTGAATACAGCCGTAACGACGACGGCAGCATCAAAGTCATCAACCGGGGTTACAACGCTGAAGAGGGCAAATGGGAAGTGGCCGATGGTCGGGCAGTATTCGTGGAAGATGAAAACACCGGCCACCTGAAAGTGTCGTTCTTCGGGCCGTTCTATGCCTCTTACGTCGTCTTCGAGCTGGACAAGGAAAACTATTCCTATGCCTTCGTAACAGGCTACAACCGGGATTATTTGTGGTTCCTGTCCCGTACCCCGGAGGTCAGTGACGAAGCGGTTGAGGCTTTCAAGGCGCGCGCCAGGGCAGAGGGATTTGATCTGGATGGGCTGATAATGGTGGAGCAGGATCGTTCGGAGTAACCCGTGCAGGCAAAGCACAGCTGGTTCTCTATAGAGCCACGGAATTAAGCCTTTGGCGTTGTTTGTACCTGATTTCTTCCGATGTGGACTCTGGTGGGTGCCGGCTTTCCGGGCTGAAGCTTCTCGAACGCCTCCCAGTTGAACTCCCCCGCCGAGAGGATTGCGTCCTGGCGCACAATGAGCTCTATGGACTCATCGGCATCTTCGTAGTAGGTGGTGACATTAACCTTCAGTGTCTTCTCATCCCGGTAGCCGCTCATCATTGGCACCAGGGTAACTTCCTGATATGCGCCGCCATTCTGGGATGGTTCGGCGCAGGCCGCAACGTAACCCACGTACACCTTTCGGTCGTTCATGGACAGCATTACAGCCTTTTTCGAATGCATGGCCTTAAACAGGAGGTAGTCCATTGGTGAGTCGGCGAGGAGCCTGCCGGTGACGGGGACCTTGATGTTCCAGGTGCCGTGCCACAGCGCCTGCCATAGGTACGCCCTGATCCTTAGCAGGTCGCCGGCAAACCAAGTGGCAATGCTCAGCAGTATGAACCACGCCCAGTTCACGGCAACCTCGGTCGATGCCACTCCCATCGAGGCGATGGACTTACCGATATAATCAGCCAGTGAGAGTGAAAGATGCCACCCTCGAAAGCTGATTGCGTCGGGCAGGAATTCGTGTAGGAAATAGACGATTGCTCCGGCTAACGCAAAGCACTTGAGGCCCATTGTGGCACTGGATAGGTATAGACGTTGGCCCTGATGGCGGGCGTTAGCGAGGCTTTCTACGGGATGGATCAGGCTGGCGCGATAGCCAGCCACGAGGACCGGAAAGATGAGAAGAAAAAGCACCCGGCCCTCCCTGGACGCATGTTAATTCGCGGTTCCGGCAAACTCTTTCATCTTCGCAGAGAATGCCTTGTACTCCTTGGACTCCCGAATTTTCTTCGGATCCAGGCGAACCGTACCATCACCAACCACGTGCATATCAGGGTTGGGGTGTTCTTTCCGCATCTGATGGAGTTTACGATCTTCTTCATTGAAGAACATACTCAACAGAGACATACCGCCTCCCATTCATAGTGCTTTGACTGCATTACAGCATATTTTCTTGCGATTTGCATGAACGGATCGCGCGTGTAGACGGTAGCTCATACGATACCCAGAAACCTGGGGAGGCATTTCTATCTTGAGGTCACATATTAGTGAGATTTGGTCTTGGGACAGATCCCCAGGCACAAAAAAAGCCACTCGGCTTGCGCTCTAAGTGACTCTTTCTTTTGCAGAATTGGTAGGACCACCCAGATTCGAACTGGGGACCTCTACCATGTCAAGGTAGCGCTCTAACCAACTGAGCTATGGTCCTGTGTCCTGCAACGGGGACGAAATATACTGATTCCTCCGGTGCTGGTCAACCACTTTTATGCGGTTTTCCGATTCACCGTACACGTCCTCTGTACGTAACAACTGGACGGGGTCTTCCGACCCCGTCCCAGAAAGCTATCAGGAAGCTGCCTGGAGCCGATCCTGGCGTCTCTTGAATACCAAGCCGACCAGAGCCAGACTCAGTAGGCCGAGCGAGCCCGGTTCCGGAACCCGGTTTGGTTGACAGGCCGGGTCATTCGGATTCAGGTCGCAAAAATCAAGGGTTTCCTGAAGCTTCTTGTTGGCGAAATCTGTTACGAAATTTTCGACAATGGTTGAGTCTGTCGTATTGAACAGATTCAAGTCGAAGACTGTGCCGCTGTGATCACCGATCAGGTTTTGGTAGGAAGCAATCGTAGTGGAACCGCTGAGTACACCGTTGTACAGAGCGTTATTGCTTGTGAGCAGGCCATCCACGACTGATTCAGTTACGGCTGAACCGCCGATTGCACCGTAGAGTGTGCTGTCAAAATTGCTCGGTTCATCCGTAAGGATAATGATGTTCTTGACCGCGTTGGAGCGATATGAAAAAAGGTCCGTCTGGTCATCCAATGCATTCAAGGCAAATGCTGTTGCGGTATAACCAGGCTCCAGACCACCGCTGATAGTCAGGCCGCTGGCCGCAGAAGCGAAATTCGTGGCATCGGTAAAGTCTGTCACCATCCGTGGCACGACATTGCGGTCGCCGTAACCAACCAGACCATACCGGGCATTAACCTGGCCCGTTCCGGTAAGGATACTGGCGAACAGGCCTATGTTATTTCTCAGATTGGCTTGCACATTTCCCATGGAACCGGATTCGTCAACAACGAACACGATATCACTGAGGATAGGTGCAGAGTGAACTGGTGCTGCCAGTGAAGCGGCACCGATCAAAAGACCGAATAGCAGTTGTTTTAGTTTCATAATAATAACCTCATCCAGATTGAGTGCATTACAGGCATCTTGCCGTACATCAATGTCGGTAAAACCTGCGCGTGAACTGAAAACCAGCTCAGGCTTTTGTAAGCACAGTGCGTGCCATCAAAAGGTTTTCGATAACCGCTTATGAAACAAGGTCTTATGGTTCCCTGCCATCCGGGACGAGAAGGCTTCTTCAAAAGTGTTTAATTTTCTGACGCCTCTGTCTCATTTCTGTTACAGGTTATACGCCTTTCCTGCTACGCAGCTTCTCCTTGATGGCTTTGCTCAGCACAGCCCACCGGTTCACGATCAGGGCGGCGAAAATCAGGCCGCACCCGGCCAGCTGGATGCCGGTCATGGTCTCACTGAACCAGCCTGCGGCGAACAGAGCGACCCAGACCGGTTCCAGCACCAGAATGACCACGCCGTGGCTGTTGGCGGACAGGCTCTGGGCGTAGGTCTGGAGCAAAAAGCGCCCGGCGGTACCAACCACTGCACTGGCCACAACCCACCAGATCAGCAGCGGCGCCGGATCACTCAGGGTTGGCTGCCAGTCCTCAAGAATCATGGATTCGATAAGGGTCAGAAGGCCTACGGTGAGCAGTGCCAGGGAAGTCAGAGGCAGGGCAGGTACGCGGTGTTTCTCCACGGTCTCGCCCAGCCGGTTCACCACCGTTCTCTGGTTGGCGGCGCGGGTATTGAGGGTGAAATACAGGGCAAAGATGGTGGCGGCCATCACGAAAAAGATCTGACCCGCTTCCGGGCGGAATCCGTTTTTCAGCGATAGGAGGGCCAGGCCGGCAACGGCGATGGGTATGGCAAGCCAGGTACTGGGTGGCTGGGCCTCGCCAAATACCAGTCGGGCAATAATGGGTACGATCACAACCCCCAGGCTGGTCAGAAAGGCGCCTTCACCGAGACTGGTGCCGTGAAACAGTCCCATCACCCAGCAGGTCATGGCCGTGCCAAACACCAGGCCCACACCGACGCTGCGGCGCACCTGGTCCCGGCTGAGAGCCATCAGAGAGCGGCGGGCAAAGAACGCGAGGATGCTGCCGGCGATCAGGAACCTGGTTGCCATGAACATCAGCGGCGGCATCAGCAAAACCGCCTCTTTGGAAAACATCCAGCTGATGGCCGCAAAAAGGGTCACAACAACCAGTAGCAGATCGGATTTGTGCGCGTCAGACATTGGGTAATCGCTTTGCCGGCATTCAATGAATCAGTGGGGAAGCGGACCAATGTATAGTTTGCGAACTAAAAAGAAAAGGTGGGTAAACTACCGATGCAGTAAAGGCTCTTCCCTGAGCCACTTGGGTCCTGTCTCAACCACGGTGTCAGTTGTTGAGGGTGGTGTACACGAGGTTCGACATGTCGGTCTGGTCCGAGTTCGGAACCTCAATGTACTGGTCGCCTGATCCCCACCATTGCCACCACGCCCGCTGATTGTAGGTCCGGCTGGCGAAATCCACCCGCAGGCCATTCAGCGTTGTGTTGTTCACAACGGGCACCGAAATGTTTCCGGTTTCGGATCCGAGTACCCCGCTGTGGGAGGCGCCCTCGTTCATCAGCACCGGGTAGTGGTTGTAATACAGGCCATCCGGCCCATCCTGACTGGTAACTTTACCGGCCAGGCTGATGCTCGACGAACAGGACTCGATGCTGTTGGCTGTGGTTGCACCACAGGCGGAGTGCGTCGGCACCACACCATCATCGGTGCCGGCAATAAAGGGCTTGGTGATGCCTCCGTAGGAGGAGCCACCGGCGACGAATCGCAGGCGCGGAATCGAGTTGGGGCCAACGGCCAGATTACGGGCGGCGTTGGTTTGCAGATCGTTCACCACACCCAGCTTGCCCGGTTCGGGTTCGATCCCGGTGAACGCCTCAACAGCGGCCCGCAGGGGCCAGTTGTACCAGCTGTCGTTGTAGGCAAGGCTCATGGCCAGGTCTGCCAGCTCGGTACCCCCGCCGGCGCCGGAGTAGTCGATCGCCGCCAGGATTTTCAGAGGCGCCAGACCTTCGGACTGCAGCCAGCGGGCCTGGTTCTCCAGCAGGTAGCGGGTAACCAGATCACCGGTGGAGTGGGAGACCACAATGCAGTAGTTGTTGCACAGCCCTTGCTGGCTGATCTGGCGTAGCTGTTGATAGGCCTGCTGGGCAATCCCGCCCTCAACCCGTCCGTTACTGCCCCAATCGATGCGGGCCTCGGAACGGGACAGCCAGAAGGTGCGCCAATAATCTTCGCCGGCATCCTTTACCGCCTGAAGATCGGCCGGTGGATTGGCCAGGTCCTCCTGTTGGAAGCCGTGCACCAGCACGACGTTATGCCCGGCCAGCTGGGCCTGGGCGGTACCGGCGAACAGGCCACCGGTGATGGCGACCGCCAGGGCGGTCTTACAGGCACTTCCGATCATTGTTGTTTTCATGTTTGCTCCGTCCTTGTTGAATTATTGTTGTCACAAGACGTTTCTCCGCCACATGCGGGCGGTACTTCCCGGCGTTAGCCGGTGCAGAGCCACGGCCCTGCCATCAGAACTTGTCGGCAAGCTGTCGAAGCAGCGCCGCCCGTTGTTCCGATTCGGGATCCACCGCCGGTGTATCGGTCAGGTCATCGAGGTCCGGTGGTGTAAATACATAGCCTTTGTCGGGCCCGAACCCATAATTGGTCCGGTTCCCGGGTTTGGCTGGTAACTGGCGAATCTGGATATGTTTCAGCTGGAACTGGCCGGTTTCAGTCTCGTTGGCCAGCACAGTGCCATGGGCCTTGAGATTGATGGTGTCAGAGGTCCCGTCCAGACGCTGTTCCGCTTGCAGCTGGGCGACTGGTCTTTGACCGGCATACAGCTGGGCAGATAGCGTGTAAAAACCGGGCTCCTCCGGGGAGAACTTGACCGGAATGACCAGATTGTTATTGCTGACGTGAGGGTCACCGAGACCGTTAAACTCACCGAGGTAGGGTTCAATTGTCAGCGGTGAGGCATGGCGAACGGGGCGGCCATCCAGGCGGGCCTCCACGATCAGCCGGTATTCGCCGGGCACCTCGCTTGCCTCCAGGGAGCCCTCGAAATAGCCTGCCGAGCCGGCTGGTTCAAGAGTGGCGCTGGCCACAGCCTCGCGGCTGGTGGGTTTTTCGAGGGTTGCAGTCAGCGAGCGGCCAACAATCTGTGGGCCCTGGATGGCAGCGGCCACCAATATCTTCTCGCCCTGGGTGAACCGGTATTTTTCGAGTGTGACAATAAACTGCCCATCACCTTCCAGCGGCAAAGCCACCGGTTCGAAGTGATTGCCCTGATAGGCTTTGGCCTGGGCCGGGCTGAGCGGAACTGACCAGGCCGGAAAGCGCGTGGTCTGGGTGTATTGTTCTGCAACGCTCGCCAGCATATAGCCCAGGGCATCGTCGGCAGGTGGTTTGGGTGCGTCCGCAACGGCCGGTGACCTTTCGGAGGTGGGCGATACGGCTTTCTCCGCCGGCACGGAAGACGTTCCAGAGGCGAGACTGGTAAGCCACTGGAATTCCGGGCGGTTTTCGTCAGACAGGATATACCCCATTCCAACGACACTGGTGGGTACCAGGATCAGAAGCAGAAGCGCCCTTCGGGCCATGGATCGTTTCCCTTGTTGTTTTTGTCTCCTTAAACATAACGGGCTTTAGACCGGACCCCAAAATTCTGGCCCGGTTATGTAACAGTATGTGTCCGTGTTGTGATGGCAGTCACAATCTCCGCAGGGTCAGAACATCCCGGATTCCCGAATCGCTTCGAAGCCGAATCGCAGGGTAACTTCATCACCGACCATGTTCTGATCGAGGCCATAGGTCATGCCCCAATCACTGCGCTTGAAGGTGGTGGAAGCGCTGATACCGAGGGTGTATTCCTCGTGTCCGAAGGGGTAGACCGCCGCCTTGTTGAGGGTCACGTCCAGCACCACCGGATTTGTCTGACCCAGCATTTCCAGGTCACCGGTTACCTTGCCGGTGTTTTCACCGGTGGTTTCGAAGTCGGTAACAGTAAAGGTGATCTCCGGGTATTCCTCACTGTTCAGGAAATCGGTATCACGCACGTGGTTATCCCGCTTCTCATGATTGGTGTAAACGCTGTCACTTCTGAACACCAGTTGGCCGGAGCTGAGTTCCCGCGCCTCTTCATCGTAGACAAACTCGCCTTCAACTCTCCGGAACATACCCATAACCGGGGCATAACCAATGTGCATGATCTCGAACACGATGGAGAAGTGCTCGTCGTCAACCACAAAGGTTTTCGGCTCTGCCACTGCTGCAGGGCTGAGCGCCAGAGCAGCCGGAAAGGCGAGGGCAGAGACGCACAGATTTTTTCGTTTAGCTAACATCATGGGAATCTCTCCTTTGATAGAGCCAGCGGATATCCAGAACAAACGACCACAGAAGCAGGGCAAGTGCTGTTGCGAGCGTGGCGCTGGCAAAAAGCTCATGCACTGGCGGCACTAACGCCACCAGCAGGGTTACGATCTGCCAGACGCAGATCGTTTTGCGGCGGAAGCTGTCGGGCAGCGGGCTGTTCAGCCAGTTGATAAAGTGGCCGGCCACGACAAATGCGTAGCGCATCAGGCCCAGTGCCAGCACCCAGGCGCCGGCTTTGTCCAGTGCCAGAACAGCGATACTGAGGCCGAGGATGAACAGGGCATCAAGCTCCATATCAAATCTCGCTCCGAAATCGCTCTGGGATCCGGTGGCTCTTGCCACCTGGCCGTCGACACCATCCAGAAACAGCGCCAGCAGGGCCATCCAGCTGTACAGCCAGAGACTGGCTTCGATACCGCCGGCAAAGGGCGCCAACGCCACCAGAACAATCACCAGGCAGGCCCTGAGCAAAGTGGCGCGATTCGCCCAGCCAAAGTCACGGTCGGCAGGCCAGTAGCGGATCACAGCGCCGGCAACGACGCCGTACAGCGTCAGGGAAAGGGCAAAGAACAGGGGCGGCAGGTCAGTCATTTGGCCTGCCGCGAGGCTGAGAATGAGCAAAAGCCCAAAACCCCAGGCCAGGTCCAGCCGGAGGGAAACCCTGTTTGAAGCTGTCTGGCCGTTAGACTCCATCACGGAACTCCAGCGTATAGGTTTGCAGGCGTCAGATACCGCGGATGCGCTGTACACTGACTATAGTTGATATGTCCCTCCCTGTTTACGAGTGTTGACCGCGTTCAGACTTGAGGGTTCACGCCGGGTACCGCGAAGGACCCAGGATAGAGCGGACTAAAAGGAGTTTCGATTGCAACCTGATTCAGAATCTCAGACCCCCGAAAAACCGGCACGGGCCTGGTGGGTAACGGGTGCTGGCCGTGGCGAAATTCTGGAAACGCCCATGGCAGAGCCGGACATTGACGATGGCGCCGGCCTTGTCACCATTGAGTCGCTCTATTCCGGCATCAGCCGGGGTACAGAATCACTGGTGTTTCACGGCCGGGTGCCGAAAACAGAGCACTCCCGGATGCGGGCACCATTCCAGGAAGGAGACTTCCCCTGGCCGGTGAAATACGGCTATGCCAACGTAGGCCGTGTGGTCGATGGACCGGCCGAACTGATCGGGCAAACGGTGTTCTGCCTTTATCCGCACCAGGACCGATACCGGGTGCCCGCGGCCGCGGTGACTCCGCTGCCGGCGAAGCTGCCGCCCCAAAAGGCAATACTGGCCGCCAACATGGAGACCGCTGTAAACGGTCTCTGGGACGGCTCCCCGGCAGTGGGTGACCGCATTGCCGTGGTGGGCCTGGGGGTGGTCGGGTTGCTGGTGGCCTGGCTGGCCAGCCGTATTCCCGGCACCCGGGTCACAGCCATTGATACCAACCCGGAACGACGCCCTGTGGCCGAATCCCTGGGGTTGACGTTCAGCAGCGGTCCGGCACCCGACGATCATGATCTGGTGGTTCACGCCAGCGGCCACCCATCCGGCCTGGAAACAGCGCTGGCACTGGCCGGCCAGGAAGCGACCATTGTTGAAATGAGCTGGTACGGGGATCAACCGGTGTCAGCGCCCCTGGGTGCGGCCTTTCACCCCCGGCGGCTGACCCTTAAGTCCAGCCAGGTCGGGCGGATAACCCCGGCCAGGACGCCCCGCTGGGACTACGGGAAACGCCTGGCGCTGGCACTGGAACTGTTGCAGGACGACGCTCTCGACGTTCTGATTACCGGTGAAAGCCGGTTTGATGAACTGCCGAAAGCCATGCCACGAATCCTGATTGATGGCCGTGACACACTGTGCCATCGCGTTGTTTACTGACGAACACTAACCACCTGCCAAGGAGACTCTATGTTCGGCCTGACCGTTCGGGATCACATGATGATTGCTCACAGTTTCAACGGCGAGATCTTCGGCCCGGCGCAAAAACTGCACGGCGCCACCTATGTGGTGGACGTGACCTTTGAGCGTCATCAGCTCGACAAGGATGATCTGATTGTCGATATCGGCCTGGCCTCCGGGGTTCTGAAAGACATCCTGGGCGAATTCAATATGCAGAATCTGGATGAGCATCCGGAACTGTCGGGCCGGAACACCACCACCGAGTTCATGGCCGGAATGGTTTTTGATCGCATGGCGGCCGCGATCCATGGCGGAAAGCTGGGTGAGACCGGAAAGGGCATCGTCAGCCTGAAAGTCACACTGTCCGAATCCCATATCGCCTGGGCCAGCTACCATGCCGGAATCTGAAGCGCCGGATGCCATTGAGTTTCTGGTTCCGGGTGATCCGGCCCAGAATACCGGTGGTTATCGCTATGTGCGCAAGCTGGTGGAGGCGCTCAGGGAGCGGGGCTGCCAGGCCCGGGTAACAGGTTTGCCGGGCCGGTTTCCCTGTCCGGATGCCGAGGCCCGGGCAGGGCTGGACAAGCAGCTCGAGGCCATGGCGGATGGGACCTGTGTGGTGCTGGACGGGTTGGCCATGGGTGGTCTGCCGGATGTACTCGGCAAACACCATGAGCGCCTCCGGCTCCTGGCGCTGGTGCACCATCCTCTGGCCGATGAAACCGGCCTGAACGAGGCAGACAGGCACTGGTTTTTTGAGGCAGAAAAGCGCGCCCTGGCGTTGGTAAAGGGTATTGTCACCACCAGCCGGCATACGGCAGCCAGGCTGGCGGATTATGACGTGCCAGCGGACGCAATCCGGGTCGCCGAGCCGGGTGTCGCAGGCATTGGCGACACCAGAATCGGAAACCGGCCCGCGTCCGAAGCCGCCAGCACGGAGCCTGCGGTCCCCCGGCTACTGTGCGTCGCACACCTTTCCCCCAGAAAGGCCCAGCACCAACTGGTCAAGGCATTGAAAGCCCTTGAAGCGCTCTCCTGGCATTGCGTGCTCGCCGGTTCGGCCATCCGCGATGCGGAGTACGGTGATAACATTTGGCGGTTGATTCTCGATGCCGGTCTGGAAGGCCGTATCGAGCTGACCGGTGAGCTGGGTGAGGAAGAACTGGCAGACCAGTACCAGCGGGCAGACCTCTTTGTCCTGCCATCGCTCTACGAAGGCTACGGCATGGTGATCGATGAAGCGCTGGCGGCCGGCCTCCCTGTTATTTCCTCAGACGGCGGCGCCCTGGCCAGCACCGGCGCCAGGCCCGGCGTGGTTCAGTATCGTGCGGGTGATGTGAGGGCCCTGGCCGCGCGCATCAGGCGTTGGCTGGAGCACCCGGAAGAGCTGGAACATGCCCGCAAACTCGCCCGCAAGGAATCGCGGCGAATCCGCTCATGGTCCGATACGGCCACCGATTTCATGGCGGCAATCAGCTATTTTCACGGGCAGTACCAGCAGGTTCACCAGCGTTCCTCCTTCGCCAGTGCCTGGCTGGCAGTCAGGGAAGAGGCAGATCACCGGGCCCGCTCGCAGCAGTTGACTGAACGCCTCAACCGGTGGCTGTCTGACCGGTATGCAGACCAGGGGCCGGAACACCGTCACAGACCTCTGAAGGTGGTCGACCTTGGCGCCGGCCGCGGTTCCAATGCGGTGTATCTGGTTCCCGCACTGCAGATGCCCCAGGCCTGGCTCGCCATTGATCAGGACGCCTTGCTGCTGGCAGAGGCAAAGCAGCGGATCGGCGCCCTCGACGTGCCGGTTCAGACCATTGTGGCGCAATTAACGCCGGAAACGATCGGGCAAAACCTGCCCGGTGATACGGCACTGATCACCGCTTCCGCCCTGATCGATCTGGTTTCTGAACGCTGGCTGAATGCGCTGATCGAGGTGGCGACTGCCAGCAAGGCTGCAGTGCTGATCGTGCTCAGTTATGCCGGGCATTTCGAGCTGACACCGGGGCATCCCGATGATTCGCTGCTGCAGGAGCTGGTAAATCGTCATCAGCATGGTGACAAGGGCACGGGCGCCGCTCTCGGCCCGGAGGCAACGGGTGTGTTGCAACGCGGACTTGCTGATCGGGGCTATGAGGTTGAGCTCGCCGAGTCCCGTTGGCAGCTGGATGGCAGAGACACTGAACTGGTTCAGATGCTGATGGCAGGCTGGGTGGAAGCCGCGATCGAACAGGCCCCGGATCGGCAAAGCCAGCTGTCTGCCTGGCTGGAAACGCGCAACAGCCAGCTGTCGAAGGGTAATCTTCGGGTCTCAGTGAACCACCTGGATCTGCTGGCCTTGCCACCGGAGGCGATGCCTTGCCCGTAATGAGCGACCGCTGGACCCGGTTGGCAGGGCGATGGCTGCTCTCTGGCATGCTCATTGCCTTGGTGCTGTGGGCGGTGGATGGTGAGTCTCTCCGGCGCGAGCTGGGCCGGGTATCACCCTTTGTTCTGCTACCCGCGCTTGTTCTTACTGTGGTTCAGATTGCTCTGTCGGCCTGGCGCTGGCGGTATACAGCGGAAAGGCTTGGGCTCAGGCTGCCTTATGGCATCGCGGTTCGGGAGTACTATCTGGCCACGTTCCTCAATCAGATTCTGCCCGGCGGTGTTCTGGGGGATGTAAACCGGGCCTGGCGTCACGGGGCTTCCGGGGGCGAGGCAAATAACAAGGTCACGGCGCTTCATGGTGTTGCCATAGAGCGGTTGTCCGGCCAGTTGATGCTCGCGCTGGTGGTTGCTGTGTCTGTTGGCTGGCTGGTTCAGTCCGGCCGTCTGATACCCTGGTCCCCGGATATCGGTGTCTGGATCATTGTCGCGTTTTTCGTGCTGGCGCTCGCTCTCTGGCTCGCTTTCAGATTCGGGCTGGCGGGTTATATACAGCGCCTTCGCAGGGATCTGTTCCAATCTTTACTGCGATGGCCGGCCTTGCCAGTGCAGCTGGGATCATCGCTGCTGGTGTTGGCCAGTTATCTTGGCGTGTTCCTTTTTCTGGCTGCCGGAGCAGGCTATCTGGAGAGCGTTGAAGCTGCGTTGGTGGTTGCGGCCCTGGCCACCATGTTGTTGCTGAGCATGGTGATCCCACTGACCGTTGCCGGTTGGGGTATCAGAGAGGGTGCCGCCGCAATCCTCTGGCCGTTGGCTGGCTTACCGGCAGAGCAGGGCGTTGCGCTCAGCGTGGGCTATGGGGCGCTGGTATTTGTCTCCAGCCTGCCAGGCCTGGCCTTTGTCTTCACCGGCAAATTACGGTTGGCGTGAAAAGTCCAGATCGAACAGCATGTCACTGCCAAGGTTGACCAGCCGGGCCTGAGGGCGCAGGGCATCGTCCAGCAAATCGATTTCGGGAAGCGAAAAAGCCGGGCGACCACTGCCAATGATCATTGGAGCCACCATCACGTGCAGCCGGTCCAGTAAGCCGGCCTTGAGAAACGCCGAGACGGTCACGCCGCCGCCTTCTACAAAAATCTTCCTCAGGCCAAAATCCGCAAGTACCTCCAGAATCCGTTCAGGATCCGTCGGTTCGGTTGAAGCTTCGGGACCGAGGCAGGGAATCTCGGTAACACCAGGTGCGACAACGGCGTGTTCCTGCCTGTCATAGTTGCCGGCAACCAGGCGCAGAGTCGGAGCCTCGCCATCGGTAAACAGGTGATGGCTCTCGGGCACCCGGCGATGCCGGTCAATCACAACCCGCACCGGATTCCTTCCGTGGGTTCGCCGCACGGTGAGTCGGGGATTATCAGTGGAAGCGGTGCCCGCGCCAACAATCACCGCGTCCGATACTGCCCGGATCCGATGCAGGTGGGTGATTCCATCGTCGCCGTTGATGAAGCGGGACCGGCCGGTAACCGTGGCAATACGCCCGTCCAGGCTCTGGCCAAGCTGGCCGATTACGCTGCGGCTTCTGTCACTGGCCAGTGGGCGGCAGAGAGGGAGGAACACTGAAAGCAGGTCCTCTGCCTCACGGGTGGCGGGTTGAATCAGATGCCAGGCACCATGGCCATTCAGCTTCACAGCTGCCGTATCAGTGCCCGGCAATGGCAGTGTCACATTGCTGCGGTTTACTGCGCTGAGCACCAGTTCCCATGCACAGTCGATATCCAGGGGTGTTGCCGCCATAAATAGCCTGTTCGGTTGTTGCCGAGGAGTCGATCAGAGGCTCCTTTAGTATAGGCAGATTGTGTGCAAAGCTATATGTACGTTACATTTCCGGATTGATTCACTTCGCAGGGCATTTCCCGGGTGTTATTTCCCGGTTTGATTGACGAGGTAGAAGGCCATGCAGCACTTCCAACCCATTCAGCACTGGGAGCCGGAAAAGCCCGAGGACGACGGGCAGCTCGAGCTACCCGGTTTTGCCCTGGATAAAAGCGACGATCTTCTGGTGTCGCTGGGCGAGCTGGAAGAAGAGCTGGAGCGGGTACAACTGACTGCAGAAGAGGTGGAGTTACTTCGCCGGTTCCGCAGGACGAGCGCGGAGAACCGGCGAATGATTCTTCAGATCCTGGGCCGCTGATCCCGCCCGAATCGATTACCGGCCTTTCTTACTTGCCTTTCTTGTAGATATTCTCGTAAACGAAGTTGGTCGCTTCAACAAAGCCATCGATGCTGCCACAATCAAAGCGCCGGCCCTTGAACTGATAGGCCAGCACGCAACCGTTCCTGGCCTGTTCCAGCAATGCATCCGTAATCTGCACTTCGCCGTTTTTGCCGGCGGGGGTGCGCTCAAGGATATCGAAAATGTCCGGCGTCAGGATATATCGGCCGATGATTGCCAGATTGCTCGGCGCGTCCTCTGGTGCCGGCTTCTCAACCATATCGGTGATCCGGTAGAGACCATCCTTCATGGATTCCCCGGCGATCACCCCATACTTGTGGGTCTCGTCTTCCGGCACTTCTTCGATAGCGACAATGGAACAGCGGAACTGGTTGTACAGCTTCACCATCTGCGCGAGAACACCGTCTTCCCCTTCGGGCCCGATGCAGAAGTCGTCAGCAAGTACCACGGCGAACGGGCTGTCGCCCACGAGGTTGCGGCCGGTCAGTATGGCGTGGCCGAGGCCTTTCATTTCGTTTTGCCGGGTGAAGGCAAAGCTGTTGTGGTCGATCAGATCACGAATGGACGTCAGCAGGTCTTCCTTGCCGGAACCGGCAATCTGGTGTTCCAGCTCGTAGCTGATATCAAAATGATCTTCAATTGCCCGTTTACCCCGGCCGGTCACAAAACCGAACTCGTGGATACCGGCTTCTGCAGCTTCTTCGACACCGTACTGCACCAGCGGCTTGTTCACTACCGGTAGGATTTCCTTGGGCATGGCCTTGGTTGCCGGGAGAAAGCGGGTACCGTAGCCGGCTACGGGAAACAGGCATTTTTTGATCATGGTATTCATCCTTTGAGTTTCTGGTTCACGGCCTGTGGACTGCCTGACGCCGTTACGTCAGCCTGGTTACAAGGGTTCAATCACAAAGTGTGCCGAGTTTAACCAAGTTGTTGAATGAAATCAGGGGGGCGGACCGGATTTGTAACATAGGGTGTGTCTGTGTTGCACAGTTTGGACAGCGCGATACATTAAGATACAACTTTCACATGTAACCATAAGATACTGTTTTCAAAAAAGATTAAAATTGTAATTTTTGGCAATGAGCTATAGCTAAACGCGCCCGCGTTTTTTAAAGTGTTGGCAATAAAGTGAGAGACCTTCCGAGGCGTTTGTTTTGCGAATCCACTGCCTTTTTGCGCTGTTATGGTGCGCACCCGCCGGTGCTGTGTCCCTGGCCGAGCGCGTACCCGTAGACCTGTCTGGGTGGGACTTCTATGCGGAGAACCTGGTCCGGTCGGTTTCCAGCTATCTGGCCTCACAGCTGGAGTTCTCGGGCAATTCTGATCACAGCAATGACTCGGCCAATGGCCGACTGAATCTGGCAGGCAACAACGTGATCGGGTCGAGTCATGATATCGCACTGGATTTCCGTGATTCGGTCTCCCGGCAGGACGGTGTCAAATCCCAGAGCCTGGTTTTCCGTTATTCGTTTCCCCTTGCCGGTAGCAAACTTCAGCTGGCTCTTAAAGATTCCGATCATGCCGGCGTGGTGAAAAGTGCCGGCCAGAAACTGGATGCCCAGGGCGAGTACGAGTCGCTGACCCTGTCCGGCAGTCGCCCCATGGGGTCGTGGCAGGGCCTGGAGCTGGACAGCGTATTCAGCCATTCGACGGGCACAAGCCGGGCCTTCAAAGAATCTGTCTGGGTCTCTGATTCTACCCATCAACTGTCCAGCGTTGGCATACGCTGCTCCGGGGAGCGGGAGCTACCCGGGGGCTTCATGGCCGGCTCCACGTTGACTGCACTTGGCGGCTGGGAAAGCCGGGAGACCGTCACTGACAGCGGTCTGACTTCAAAGAGTGCCCGGTATCACAAGCTGGCACTGACGGCATCCCTCAACCGGTCGTTTTATACCTGGGATCTTGGCTTTCATGGTCGCTATCAGTTCGCACCGGAAGATCTGGCTTCGTCGGAGTACCTGAAGGTGGCGGGGCCGTCCATGATGCGGGGGTTCAATGGCCAGTCACTCTACGTGTCCGAAGGTGGATGGGTCCGTCTGAACGCCCAAAGCCCTGGCTATTCCCTCCCGTTTTCTCATGCCGTCGATTCCTATCTCACACTCTCGGTTCTGAAGGGCTGGGCGTCGGAATCCGTCGCGGGCCGGGACAGATTCCAGGCCAGCACCGGAGAAATATCCCTGCGCCTTCAGGGCCGGGGTTTTCACGCCAGCATGAGCGTCGGCCAGATCCTCGATCTGTCCGGCCAGGCGCTGCAGCGCCCCGACAGCCCGGATGTCTCCTTATCCATGTCCATGGGAATCTGAGCTCCGGCCCATCGCCAGATTGAGCCATACCCCGGGCTGCATTCGTAGTTCTGTTCCTTTTTTTGCCGTTACGAAGATGTCACTTGAGACCGTGTCTGTATCAAGTGCTACATTTAAGTCCGGGGAAACAAGGAATTTTCTGCATGAAAGGTTCAGGACTACCAAAAATCAGCCTGCTGGCGTGTCTTTTTTTCGGCTTTCCGGCTTTGGCCAATGCCTTCGGCTTCGAGGATGTTGTCAACAAGGCGGAAACTCTGGCCCAGAAGGATTACCAGGCGCCACCGCCGGCACCGGAATTCCTCCAGGCGCTGGATTACCCGGCCTACCAGTCGATCCGCTTTAAACCGGAGGCGAGTCTCTGGCGCTCGGGCCGGTCACGATTTCAGGTGATGATGATCCCCCAGGGAAGCTTCTATTCCCATGCGGTGAAACTGCATGTGGTCGACAGTGAGGGCGTCCGGCCGCTGCCATTCGACAAGAGCGATTTCGAATACCCGACCCCCGAGTTGGCGAAACGGATCCCGGCAGACCTTGGCTATGCGGGCTTCAAGCTGACCTTTCCACTCTCGGGCAGCAGCGTCCAGAACCAGTTTCTGGTGTTTGGAGGCGCCAGTTATTTCCGGGCCGTGGGCGCAGGGCAACGGTTCGGGCTTTCAGGGCGGGGTATTGCGGTCGATACCGGGCTGCCATCCGGTGAGGAGTTTCCGTCATTCACGGAATTCTGGCTGGAACGACCGGCGGCTGACAGTGACACCATGGTTGTCTATGGGCTGCTGAATGGCCCCAGCCTGACAGGTGCCTACCGCTTTGTGGTCCATCCTGGCAAAGCAACCCGGATGCAGGTTACCACCGAGCTTTTCTACCGTAACGATATTCAGCAACTGGGCGTGGCGCCTCTCACCTCCATGTTCTATTACGGAGCGAATACGGCGCGCCCCAAAGGTGAGTGGCGGCCTCAGGTTCACGATTCGGATGGGCTACTGGTCCATGATGGAGGATCGGGTGAGTGGCTCTGGCGGCCGCTGCTGAACCCATCCCAGTTGCAACTGAGCTTTCACCAGGTGAAGCAGCTCAAGGGGTTCGGGCTGCTTCAGCGTGACCAGAAATTCCACCAGTTCGAGGACAGCGAAGCGCGCTACGATCTGCGTCCGAGTGCATGGATCCAACCCGCAGAAAGCTGGGGCCCTGGCTCAGTCGTGCTGGTGGAGATTCCATCCGGTTCTGAAACCAACGACAACATTGTCGCTTTCTGGAAACCGGACCAGGCAGTGAAGGGCGGAGAGCGAAACCGGTTTGAGTATGCTCTTGCCTTTGGTACACCCGAGGTTACCGGCCATCCGTCCGGCCGCGCCATCCACACTTTCCTCGGAGACGGAAACCGCACCGGCGGCGGTGACCTGGACGGCGCCTATCGGTTTATTGTTGATTTCCAGGGTAAGACACTGGATGCGCTTCGCCCGGACGCAGCGGTGGTCAGCCAGGTAACCGGTGGAGACGGCGTCGAAGTCATCGAGCACTTCGTTGAATACATCAATGCCAGGGACGCCTGGCGGCTCTCTATTCTGGTAAGGCCGCCCACGGGCAAACCCTTAACGTTGAGAGGGTTCCTGAGCCTGGACGATCAGCCGCTTACCGAAACATGGACGTATTCAATGGCACCATCGACGGGGTTGCGCAACAGTCCCCAGTAAAACCGGTGGCGAAAGGAGGCATTCTATGGCAGATCTGACACTTCAGCGCGTTTTCGATCGGGTGTTTATCTACCTCACGGAATCCGGTGTCGAGATGGACCAGGCCCACAGCCGCAAACTGTTGCAGCTCATGGATGACGCACTTGTGGACGGGCAAGGGCCGAACGCAAGCGTAGCCCTGAGTGAGCCCCGACTGCTCGCCCGCGCGATGGACCGTATCCCTGTCTATTTCCCGGTGGCGGAGGAGAGAATCCCGGCGCCCAATCCGCCTCTGTGTCGGGGCAGTATCGGGTATCCGTCCCATGGATGAGGTTGCCGGCGTTGAACACGTGCAGAAACATCGCTGGCGAGGCGTGGCTTTTGTCCGTCGTAGTCTGCTGATTCTGTTTGTGCTGGGCCAGACTGCCGTTGCCTGCTATTACCTGCTTTGGGTGTTGCCCTATCACGGCGGCACCTGGCTTGAGCTCGGCATGACAGCCCTGTTCGCGCTCCTTTATATCTGGATTGCCGTCGGCTTCTGGACCGCGGTACTGGGCTTTGCGCTGCGCCTTTTGGGTGGGGATAGACATGCCCTTTTACGCCGCCACAGTGATCAGGACCTGGCCGCGACGCCATTGGCCAAGACCGCCATTCTGCTGCCGATTTATCACGAGCCTGTGCACTGGACACTGAGTGGGCTCAAGGCGGTGTACCGGGACATAGAGCGGTACGGTTTTATCGAGCATTTCGAGTTCTATATCCTTTCCGACAGCCGCGACCCGAACGTCTGGCTCGAAGAACAGGCAGCCTGGCAGGCTCTGGCCACCGAGCTTGGCGCCGAGGACCGGCTCTTTTACCGCCGGCGCCCCGTCAATCTCAACTACAAGAGTGGCAACGTGGCAGACTTCCTGCGCCGCTGGGGCCGCCGGTGCAAATACATGGTGGTACTGGACGCCGACAGCCTGTTGAGCGGTGACACGGTGGTTCGCATGGTACGCCTCATGGAGCGGGAGCCCGGTGTCGGCATCCTGCAAACCAATCCGAGCATTATTAACGCGCAATCCCTGTTCGCCCGAGTGCAGCAATTCGCCAACCGGTTTTACTCCACGCTGTTTGCCACCGGGCTGGCAGCCATCCAGATGGGCGATGCGGCCTTCTGGGGCCATAATGCGATTCTGCGCATTGAGCCGTTCATGAAACACTGCGGTTTGCCCAAACTGTCCGGGTTCGGAATCTTTGGTGGTCCGATCATGAGCCACGACTTCGTTGAAGCCGCGTACATGGGCAGGGCCGGGTATGAAGTCTGGCTGGAGACCGGCCTCGGTAACAGTTTCGAGGAATCGCCACCGACACTGGCCGATGAACTGTCCCGGGACAACCGCTGGGCCAAAGGCAACCTTCAGCATCTCTGGGTAATGCTTCGCGAGCCCGGAATCCGTTTTGCTCACCGCATGGCCTTCCTCAACGGTGTAATGGCTTACGTGGCGTCACCGCTCTGGCTCGGCTTTCTTATTCTTACCACGATTGAAGCCGCAAGGATGACGCTCTCGCCAATTGAGTATTTCCCCGAGGGGCATCAGAGCCTGTTTCCGCTCTGGCCCGAGTGGCGACCGGAATGGGCGCTGGGGCTGGCGCTCAGTACACTGGCATTGCTGTTTCTACCCAAATTCCTGGCAATTCTGGATGCCGTGTTGCACCGCTACACAAAGGACTATGGGGGCTTTGGGAAACTGTTCGCCAGCGTGATGCTGGAAATTGTGATCTCGGTGCTGTTGGCGCCGGTACGGATGTGGGCCCACAGCCGGTATGTGGTGGGCGCGCTGCTCAATCTGTCACTCACCTGGGCGGGCCAGAACCGGACGGAGGAAACCACCTGGCGGGAGGCACTGGTAACGCAGCTGCCTGGCATGCTGCTGGCCGGCTTCTGGTCGGCATTTGCCTGGAGCCTGGATATGTTGTTCTTTTTCTGGTCGCTGCCGGTCGCCATTCCCTTGCTGCTGGCGGCACCGACTGCGGTATATCTTAGCCGTACCGGACCCGGCAACGCCTTGAAGATGCGCGGCCTGATGCGAATTCCTGAAGAGCGCGAGCCGCCGATGCCACTGCTTGAGGATGCCCGGAATTTCCGGGCCGAAGAACCCGATCAGGGGCCACTGACGCCATTTGAGAGGGCTGTGTTGTTCCCCCGGCTCAATCGTCTGCATCGGGCTCTGGCACGGAATCATCGACGCGGCCCGAGGCGTGCGGAACTTCAAGCTTCGGTAGCCCGATGTCTCGAGTTCGGGCCCGACGGTATGAGCCCCGCAGAACTCAGCTTTCTGGCGCGCGACAGCCAGTCGCTGGAAGACCTTCATCGCGGGGCCTGGCGTGCGCCGGACGCCAGTCACTGGGGTGAATGCATCAGCCGAAAGAATCAGGAATCGCAGTACCGGTAATGGCCAAAGTGCAACCGGACCTGCTACAGGAGGGATGGCTATGATGGACAGACGAACACTGGTCAAGGCATTGGCAGCGCTGATGGGAACCGGTGCGTTACCCATGTCGCCGCTGCTTTACGGGGCCGGCATCAGACCCGTCTCTGGCACCGAACCCCAGCCTTTCAGTTACGCGTGGTTGAAAGGCCGCGCCCGCGCGTTGGCCGGCCAGGCTTATGTCTCCCATCAGGGGGAGCTGCCCGAATCACTTCGGGATATCTCCTGGGATGAATACCAGGCCATAGGCTTCCGGGCAGATAAAGCTCTCTGGCGGGACGCGGATAGCGCCTTCCAGATCCAGCTGTTCCATCTGGGGTTGTATTTCCAGCAACCGGTCAGGATCCATGAGGTCATTGATGGTACGGCCCGTGAGCTTGCCTACCGTCAGGACCTTTTTCGCTACCGTGGTGAGCAGCCCCTGGGAAATCTGCCGGACGACCTGGGTTACGCAGGCTTTCGGGTTCACTACCACAACAATTTTGAGCTCGACCTGGCGGCGTTTCTCGGCGCAAGCTATTTCCGGGCTGTAGGCTCCGAGATGCAGTACGGCATGTCGGCACGGGGGCTTGCGATCGAAACCGGAATGAACCGTGAAGAGGAATTCCCGCGGTTTTCCCAGTTCTGGCTGGAGAAACCCGAGCCGGGCAGCCACCATCTCAGGGTCTGGGCGCTACTGGATTCACCGAGCGTGACCGGCGCCTATGCGTTTGTTATTGATCCCGGCCGCAATATGGTGATGGATGTGGATGTTGCCCTGTACCCGAGAACCGAGATTCCTAGAGCTGGCATTGCGCCCTTGACCAGCATGTACCAGGTTGGGGAAAACAGTCAGCGTATGGACTACGACTGGCGTCCGGAAATTCACGATTCCGACGGGCTGGCCATGCATTCCGGCAGCGGGGAGTGGCTGTGGCGCCCGTTGGTTAATCCGCGGAATCTTCGCTTCAACAGTTTTCAGGATAACAGTCCCAGGGGCTTTGGCCTGCTCCAGCGGGACCGGAACTTCGATCACTACCAGGACGATGGCGTGTTCTACAATCGCCGGCCGAGCGTCTGGGTTGAGCCCAGGGGAGACTGGGGGCGGGGCAGTATTGATCTGGTGGAGATCCCGACCGTTGATGAGACCTTCGACAATATTGTGGCATTCTGGCACCCGGAAAAGCCCCTGATGCCGGGCCAGGAATACCTGTTCGGTTACCGCCTGCACTGGGGCGAGCAGCCGCCTGTACGGCCCTATGAGTTGGCAACCGTGCGGGCGACCCGCACCGGCCTGGGCGGTGTTGTCGGGCAGGAGCGTACCTATTTCTCCTGGCGCTTTGCGGTTGACTTCGCCGGGGGTGCCCTTGAGATGCTTGGCAGGGAGGCAGAGGTGGAGCCGGTCATCAGCGTCAGCAGGGGAGAGGTGGAAATCACCTCTGCCCGTCCATTGTCTGCAATTAATGGCTATCGCGCCATGTTCGATCTGGTGCCGGGCGACTCTGTTGAGCCCATCAATATCAGAATGTATCTGCAGCTGGGCGACGAGCCACTCACTGAAACCTGGATTTACCAATACACGCCGCCGCCGGAACAGGAAAGGGCATGGCCATGGAAGAACCGGACGTAAAATCAGAGTCTGGGCGCATCTTCATTCCCGGGATGAATGCCCGCACTACGGCAATCGTTATACTCACCTGCGTTGCCGGGCTGTATTTCATCTCCTGGGCCCAGGCCATATTGCTGCCCTTAGTGGTGGCCATCCTGATCAGTTATGCGCTGGATCCGTTTGTCTCCGGGCTGGAGAAGTTCCGGGTTCCCCGTCCCCTGGGTGCGTTGTTAGTTCTGACCGTTATGGTAACCACCATTGCCGCTGCCAGTATCCCTCTGCATCGGGAAACCCTGGCGATCCTCGATAAGGCGCCGCTGGCAATCGACCAGTTCCAGAGAAGCGAGTCCCGCTCGGCGCCGCAAGAGGAGGGCGTTGTCGAAAAGGCCGAGGATGTCGCCAAGGAAATCGAAGAGAGTGCCGGGGACAAGGAGACTGAGGCTGCAGAACAGCCAGGGGTGATGCGCGTCCGGGTTGTCGACAAACCTTTCAGTGTCTGGCGTCTCCTGATACGGCAGTCATCGACCATACTGGTGTTGGTGTCCCAGGCTTTTTCCGCGCTGTTACTGGTGTATTTCCTGCTCGCGGCGGGGCGGCTTTATAAACGTAAAGCTGTGAGGCTGTCGGGACCCTCTTTCCACCGCATGCGCAAAACCGCGAGAATCATGAACGAGTTCCACAGCCAGGTTCGGCGGTTCTTGTTTGTGATGCTGTTGGGCGGCCTGTTTGTAGGGTTCTTTACCTGGCTCGCCTTTTTCCTGTTGGAGGTGGAGCAGGCCATTTTCTGGGGTGTGGTTGCTGGAATGGCCAGTGTTGTGCCGTATCTCGGCCCATTTCTGGTGCTGGTAGGCAGCGGAATGGCCGCATTCATCCAGTTTGGCAGTATCGATATGGCCCTGACCGTCGCCCTGACATCGCTGGTGATCACCAGTATCCAGGGCAATCTGTTGCTGCCGATGCTCACCAGTCGCGTTTCCAGTCTCAACGAAGTAGCCACTTTCGTTGGCCTGTTGTTCTGGGGCTGGCTCTGGGGCCCGGTCGGGCTGGTTATCGCCACGCCGCTGCTGATGATCGTTAAAACCCTTTGCGACCATGTCGGTAATTTGAGGCCGGTGGGGGAGTTGCTGGGTAAGTGAGGCTGGCTGTCAACAACCCGAATAACTTTGTTCGGCGGATTGTTGACAATAAGGTTGCTCAGGCGTAGATTTCGGATAATTCAAGTCACTATTGTTGACAAAAGTATGTCCGAAGTCATTAGTCAAACCTATACGCGTGCCGATGAAGCCTTTGATTGTCTGCAAACGGCCATCGTAAAAGGCGATCTTATTCCCGGTGAGAAGATTGGCGAAGTGGAACTCTGTTCCCGCTTCAATCTCACCCGTGGTCCCCTGAGAGAAGCCCTCGGCCGGCTGGAATCCCGTGGATTACTGGTACGTCGCCCCCACGCCGGCGTAAAGGTGGTCTCGGTGAGTGCTTCGGAACTGATGGAGCTCTACCGCATCCGGGAAGTGATGGAAGGCCTGGCCGCGCGGCAGGCCGCCGAGCGGATGACAGACCAGGAAATTTCCGACCTGCTTGCTACTCTCGATTCCCATGAACGGATGATTGAGGAAGCCCAGGGGCAGGCCTATTATCAGGCGGAAGGCGATTACGATTTCCACCACAGGATCGCCACCGGCAGCCGCAACACCAAGCTCGCCCAGATGCTGTTAGGCGATCTGTACTACATGGTGCGGATGTACCGTTATCGGTTAAGCACCTCCACCGGCCGCCCACACCGGGCGCTCGGCGAACACCGCCGTATCGTCGAAGCCATTGCCCAGCGTGATGGTGAACTCGCCGAATTTCTCATGAAACGCCATATCAACGCCGCTCGCCTGAACATCGAGAAAAAAATCCAGGAAGGCGACATAACGATCTAACGTAGGTCGGATTAGCCAAAGGCGTAATCCGACAGAAAGAATCCAAAAGAGAAGAGGCCAACACCATGTCCAACAAACTCAGCCCCGGCGCCCGCTTCCGCAAGGCGCTCAAAGACAACCAGCCCCTGCAGATTGTAGGTACCATCAACGCCTATGCCGCCATGATGGCCGAGAAAGTAGGTCACCAGGCCATCTACCTGTCTGGCGGCGGTGTTGCCAATGCCTCCTACGGACTGCCGGACCTCGGTATGACCACCATGAATGACGTGGTGGAAGACGTACGCCGCATCACTGCCGCTACCGACGTTCCCCTGCTGGTGGATATCGACACCGGCTGGGGCGGCGCCTTCAACATCGCCCGCACCATCCGTGAAATGGAACGCGCCGGCGCAGCGGCTGTCCATATTGAAGACCAGGTTGCCCAAAAGCGCTGTGGCCACCGCCCGAACAAGGAAATCGTGTCCCAGGAGGAAATGGTCGACCGCATCAAGGCCGCCGTCGATGCCCGTGAAGACGAAGACTTCTTCATCATGGCCCGTACCGACGCCTTCCAGAAAGAAGGTCTCGAAGCCGCCATTGAGCGCGCCAAGGCCTGCATTGAAGCCGGCGCCGACGGTATCTTCGCCGAAGCGGTCACCGAGCTGGAGCATTACAAGGCCTTTTCTGAAGCCCTGGACGTGCCCATCCTGGCCAACATCACCGAGTTTGGCGCCACCCCGCTTTACAACCGCAAGGAACTGGCCGAGGCCGGCGCCGATATGGTCCTGTACCCGCTCAGCGCCTTCCGCGCCATGAACAAGGCCGCGTTGACGGTGTACCAGAACATCCTGGAAAAGGGCGACCAGAAAGACGTGGTAGACCTGATGCAGACCCGGATGGAGCTGTACGATTTCCTGAACTACCACGATTTCGAGCAGAAGCTGGACCAGTTGTTCAAACAGAGCAAAGGTTAATGAGGTTTGTCGGATTACGGCTCTGCCTAATCCGACCTACAAAACTACAAAACTCGGGCATTGGAAATGTAGGTCGGATTAGCCGCAGGCGTAATCCGACAACCCATTCCAAAGTTAAGCAACAAAATCAGTAGGTCGGATTAGGCGAAGCCGTAATCCGACACCCCAAACAAGATAAAGATGGGAGACAACAATGGCTGAAGCAAAAAAACTCGGCGGCGCAGGTCTTCGTGGCCAGGTAGCTGGTGAAACCGCACTGTGCACTGTCGGAAAGAGCGGCGCGGGCCTGACCTACCGCGGCTACGACATCGCGGATTTGGCCGAGAAGGCCCAATTCGAGGAAATCGCGTACCTTCTGCTGCGTGGCAAGCTACCGAACCGCCAGGAGCTGGACGCCTACGTCAAGAAACTGCAGAGCATGCGTAGCCTGCCATATGCCCTGAAAACCGTCCTGGAGCACATTCCCAAGGACGCACATCCGATGGATGTGATGCGTACCGGCTGCTCCATGCTCGGCAACCTGGAAACCGAGCAGGACTTCAGCGAGCAGGACGACAAGATCGACCGCATGCTGGCGGTATTCCCGTCGATCATCACCTATTGGTACCGCTTCGCCCATGAAGGCGTCCGCATTGAGACCGAAAGTGATGTGGATTCCATCGGCGGCCACTTCCTGGAACTGCTCCACGGCAAGAAGCCCAGCGAATTGCACGAGCGTGTCATGAACGTGTCGCTGATTCTGTACGCCGAGCACGAGTTCAATGCCTCCACCTTCACTGCGCGCGTCTGCGCCTCCACGCTGTCTGATATTCACAGCTGCGTTACCGGCGCCATTGGCACACTGCGTGGCCCGCTGCACGGCGGCGCCAACGAAGCGGCCATGGAACTGATCCAGCGCTTCCAGACCCCGGACGAAGCCGAAGAAGGCCTGATGGGCATGCTCGAGCGCAAGGAAAAGATCATGGGCTTCGGTCACGCGATCTACAAAGAATCCGACCCGCGCAACGCCATCATCAAACAGTGGTCCAGGAAGCTGGCGGACGAAGTGGGCGATACCGTGCTGTATCCGGTATCCGAGCGCTGCGAGGAAGTCATGTGGCGCGAGAAGAAGCTGTTCTGTAACGCCGACTTCTTCCACGCCTCCGCGTACCATTTCATGGGCATCCCGACCGAGCTGTTCACCCCGATCTTCGTGATGTCCCGCGTCTCCGGCTGGACCGCCCACGTGAAAGAGCAGCGCGAGAACAACCGCATCATCCGTCCAAGCGCCGATTACACCGGCCCTGCGGATTCGAAGTGGGTACCGATTGAGGAGCGCCCATGAACACCGAATACCGTAAAAAATTACCAGGCACCGACCTGGACTACTTCGATACCCGCCAGGCCGTGGAAGACATCCAGGCCGGCGCCTACGAAAAGCTCCCGTACACCTCCAAAATCCTGGCGGAACAACTGGTTCGCCGCTGTGATCCCGAGGTTCTGACGGACTCCCTCAAGCAGCTGATCGAGCGCAAGCGGGACCTGGACTTCCCCTGGTACCCGGCCCGCGTGGTCTGCCACGACATCCTCGGCCAGACCGCGCTGGTGGACCTGGCGGGCCTACGTGACGCCATCGCGGAGAAGGGCGGCGACCCCGCCAAGGTCAACCCCGTGGTTCCGACCCAGCTGATCGTGGATCACTCCCTGGCCGTTGAGCACGCCGGGTTCGAGAAAGACGCGTTCGAGAAGAACCGTCAGATCGAAGACCGCCGCAACGACGACCGGTTCCACTTCATCAACTGGACCAAGACCGCGTTCAAGAACGTGGACGTGATTCCTCCCGGCAACGGCATCATGCACCAGATCAATCTGGAAAAGATGTCTCCGGTGGTTCAGAACCGCGATGGAGTCGCTTTTCCGGATACCTGTGTCGGCACCGACAGCCACACGCCGATGGTGGATGCCCTGGGCGTAATCTCCGTAGGTGTGGGCGGCCTGGAAGCCGAGAGCGTTATGCTGGGCCGTGCCTCCATGATGCGCCTGCCGGATATTGTTGGCGTAGAGCTGACTGGCAAGCTGCAGCCGGGTATCACCAGTACCGATATGGTCCTGGCCATCACCGAATTCCTGCGTAAGGAAAAAGTGGTAGGCGCTTACCTTGAGTTCTATGGCGAAGGCGCAGACAGCCTCAGCGTGGGCGACCGTGCCACCATCTCGAACATGACCCCGGAATACGGTGCCACCGCAGCGATGTTCTACATCGACGGCCAGACCATCGACTACCTGAAACTGACCGGTCGTGAAGACGATCAGGTTGCTCTGGTAGAGACCTTCGCCAAAGAAACCGGCCTCTGGGCCGACAGCATGAAAAACGCCGAATACGAGCGCGTGCTGAAGTTCGACCTGTCCAAGGTGACCCGTACCCTGGCTGGCCCTTCCAATCCCCATGCGCACCTGCCCACATCCGAGTTGGCAGAACGCGGCATTGCCGGTGAGTGGGAACAGGAAGAGGGCAAGATGCCGGATGGCGCGTGTATCATCGCCGCCATCACCAGCTGCACCAACACCAGTAACCCCCGCAACATGGTGGCTGCCGGCCTGATCGCGCGTAACGCCAACAAGCTGGGGCTGACTCGCAAGCCCTGGGTGAAAACCTCTCTGGCGCCGGGTTCCAAAACCGTCAAGATGTACCTGGAAGAAGCCAAACTGCTGCCGGAACTGGAGCAACTCGGCTTTGGCGTGGTGGCCTTTGCCTGCACCACCTGTAACGGCATGAGTGGCGCGCTGGATCCGAAGATCGCCCAGGAAATCATGGATCGCGATCTGTTTTCCACTGCGGTGCTCTCCGGTAACCGGAACTTCGACGGCCGGATTCACCCCTATGCCAAACAGGCATTCCTGGCGTCTCCGCCGCTGGTGGTTGCCTATGCGATCGCAGGCACCATCCGTTTCGATATCGAAAAAGATGCCCTGGGCTACGACAAAGACGGCAACCCCGTCACCCTGAAGGACATCTGGCCGGACGATGCGGAAATCGATGCCATCGTGAAATCCAGCGTGAAGCCGGAGCAGTTCCGCAGCACCTACATCCCGATGTTCGACATCACCCGGGATGCCCATGCCAACACCAACCCGCTTTACGAGTGGCGCCCGCAGAGCACCTACATCCGCCGCCCGCCGTACTGGGAAGGTGGCATGGTCGGCGAGAAAACCCTCAAGGGCATGCGTCCGCTGGCGGTGTTGCCGGACAACATCACCACCGACCATCTGTCGCCCTCCAACGCGATCATGATGAACAGCGCAGCCGGTGAATACCTGCACAAAATGGGCGTGCCGGAGGAAGACTTCAATTCCTACGCCACCCACCGTGGTGATCACCTGACGGCCCAGCGCGCCACCTTCGCCAATCCGAAACTGTTCAACGAAATGGTCCGGGACGAAAACGGCAACGTGAAGCAGGGCTCCCTGGCCCGCATCGAGCCGGAAGGCAAGGTTGTCCGCATGTGGGAAGCCATCGAAACCTACATGGACCGCAAACAGCCGCTGATCATCATCGCCGGTGCTGATTACGGGCAGGGCTCCTCCCGTGACTGGGCCGCCAAAGGCGTTGCCCTGGCCGGTGTAGAAGCGATTGTGGCCGAAGGCTTCGAGCGGATTCACCGCACCAACCTGATCGGTATGGGCGTGATGCCCCTGCAGTTCGAGGAAGGTACCACCCGCAAGACCCTGGGCATCGACGGCACCGAAACCTACGACGTGGAAGGCACCCCGGCGCCCCGCGCGGAGCTCACGCTGGTAATCCACCGGAAGAACGGCAGCACAGAACGCATTCCGGTTGTCTGCCGCCTGGATACCGCTGAAGAAGTGTCGATCTACAGCGCCGGTGGTGTATTGCAGCGGTTTGCGGAAGATTTCCTGCAATCGGAAGGTGCGGCATGACACACAAGCCCCAAATCAAAATCCCCGCCACCTACATGCGTGGCGGCACATCCAAAGGCGTCTTCTTCCGCCTTCAGGATCTCCCCGAACCCTGCCAAACACCAGGCGAAGCCCGGGACAAACTCCTACTTCGCGTAATCGGCAGCCCCGACCCGTACCAGAAACAAATCGACGGAATGGGCGGCGCTACCTCCAGCACCAGCAAAACCGTAATCCTGGCAGAGCCCACTCAGCCGGATCACGATGTCGATTACCTGTTCGGCCAGGTCTCCATCGACAAGCCGTTTGTGGACTGGAGCGGTAACTGCGGCAACCTTACTGCTGCTGTAGGCGCTTTTGCCATCAACAGCGGCTTCGTTGCCAAAGACCGGATTCCGGAGAACGGCACCTGCACCGTGCGCATCTGGCAGGCCAACATCAAAAAGACCATCGTCGCCCACATTCCCATCACCAACGGTGAGGTACAGGAAACCGGCGATTTCGAGCTGGACGGCGTGACCTTCCCGGCCGCTGAAGTGCAGGTGGAATTCATGGATCCGGCCGATGGCGAAGGCTCCATGTTCCCCACTGGCAACCTGGTGGACGACCTGGAAGTGCCGGGCGTAGGTACCCTCAAAGCCACCATGATCAACGCCGGCATCCCTACCATCTTCGTTAACGCCGAAGACATCGGGTACAAGGGCACCGAGCTGCAGGACGACATCAACTCCGATCCCAAAGCCCTGGCCCGGTTCGAAACCATACGGGCCCACGGTGCGGTGAAAATGGGGCTGATCCAGAACATCGAAGAAGCCGCCAATCGCCAGCACACCCCAAAAGTCGCCTTTGTGGCGAAGCCTTCGGATTACGTATCCTCAAGCGGAAAGAGCATCGGGACAGGGGATGTAGACGTTCTGGTTCGCGCTCTGTCCATGGGCAAACTCCACCACGCCATGATGGGCACGGCTGCCGTGGCTATTGCTACTGCATCCGCGGTTCCCGGGACCCTGGTGAATCTGGCGGCAGGCGGTGGCGACCGCACCCATGTGACGTTTGGTCATCCCTCTGGCACTTTGCGTGTAGGGGCGGAAGCGAAGGAAGTGGATGGCCAGTGGACCGCAACCAAAGCCATTATGAGCCGCAGTGCGCGGGTTTTGATGGAAGGTTGGGTGAGGGTGCCGGGAGATCTTATTTGAGTTCTCCCGGATGAATGAAAATGACCCGACCAATATGGCTTGGGTCACTGACTCCCTAACGATTACTGGATACGCCTTTAAGATAATCAATTATGCTTTGGCGTTTTTCGTAGTCGTTGATTCCCTCGATATCCATTGTAGTGCCGGGCGCGAAAGCTTGCGGGTCTGCGAGAAACGAATGGAGTCGACTTTCTGTCCATACACCAGATAAACCTTTAAGCGCGTTAGAATATTTGTATCGATCGGTATGCCTTGCTATTGGGGCCCCTACAACCCCATGTAGATCCGGTCCAATCCCATGGCTTCTAAATCTGATATTGTGACAACCTGAACAATTAGCGAACTCCGAGGTGGCGGGGGATAAAGTGCTTACTGTATTCAAACCATCCCAAACTAGAACTCGGCCATCTTCCAGTTCAGTGAGGTCTCTCACTTTAAAGCCCAGTTCGATTCGCTCTATGGAAACGGCTCTTCCCTCTGTAATTCGTGTACGATAGATACTTAAACCTGATCCAAGGCCATTCAGGCTAGCGATTAGCAGGTCATTGTTCCAATTGGGGAACGCTTGACCCTGGTAGCAGATCAGATTGGATATTCCGATCGAAGGAGTCCACGCGTAGATGGGTTTCTCTCCTTTCCGGTGTTGACCTGTTTCGCCACTAATGGTCAGTACCTTCTTCCCGTAATCAGTACCGTAACTGCTTTCTGGCCAACCATAGTCATTCCCGCGCATAAGCAAATTGAGCTCGTCACCTCCATATGGCCCATGTTCAGTCAGATAAATTTTATTCCCACACTGTGTTAAGCCTTGGGCATTTCGGTGGCCAGTTGTAAAAGATAAAAGCTTGTTTTTTGCATGTATATATTCGAATGTCTTTCCATAATCAGATTTCTTATAGTCTTCTAAACCGAGTTTCTCTGATGCTTTAAAGCTGCCAACCGTAAAAATAATACTAGAGCTGTCCTTTTTTAAAATTCGGCCACCAGTTTCGTTATTTAATAGATCATGTTTGATGCACGGCGAGGATTGAAAGACTTTATTAGGTTTACCCGCTATAGCAAATTTTCCAGGTAAAAAATCGTAAGAGTCTAGGTTAATTGTATAGCAGTCGACATCTTGGTGCCACCTAGTATAACTGATGAAAAGTTGTGACGATTCTCGGTCCAGAAAAGCATCGACAATTCTATACCAACGATTAGGGTTTGCGGCGGACTGATTGTAGCTTTCAAGACCAAATTCAACCGTTCCTATCCGTTTCGGCATAGTATTTTTTGATAGATTGTAGTGCAGGACCTCGCCGTTTCCTGTGACAAGCAAAACGTCCTCTCCAGAAACATCGGCAATAGCGCCTCCGTCCTGATTGACTGAGTTGCTGAGGCTGAGGCTCTCTACCTTGACGTCCTGTAAAGCTCCAAAAACATATTTTACGGAATATTGCTTTGAAACAGCATTAGGGGATGGGTTGAGGGGGATATTAGCTGTCTGAAATAGGATAGTAGCTGATAATACTAAGGCAATGACAACTGATATTTTTGAAATTAATTGTCGTGGGAAAAATAAAATAATTATCGACGTGAAAATTAATGATGCTGATATTGCAAAATCCTGTGACTCAAATCTAACATCTAAATACAAGAGAATAAATACGAATGCGCCAAAAGCCACGGATAATGATGAGGTTATGTCCGTAATTACCCTATTAGTCTGTAATAATTTAAGGAATGTCCGGTACAATAATGCAGAGAACACAGATAGGGTAACTGCAATTACGAAGAAAGATTGATTGGATGTTAGGTTGGTTATCGCGCCGTCTTGAAGTTTCAGATAAACCGATACGGTGAAGAGTATTCCTGCAAGCGCTATGACTAGTTGCATTTATACGATCCCTGTGTGTGAATTAAATTCCTATAAAATTCCTTGTATTCTTGCAGACTGAGTTTATTTTTTCTACTAGATTCCGGAATGCACCATAGGAAGGCGAGTCAGATCCGAGGAATACCAATGAGCTTCCACTACAAGTTCAAATTCCCCACCTAAATGCGTGGCGGCACATCCAAAGGCGTCTTCTTCCGCCTTCAGGATCTCCCTGAACCCTGCCAGACCCCAGGCGAAGCCAGAGACAAACTCCTGCTCCGCGTAATCGGCAGCCCCGACCCCTACCAGAAGCAAATCGACGGAATGGGCGCGCTACCTCCAGCACCAGCAAAACCGTGATCCTGGCAGAACCCACCCAGCCGGATCACGATGTCGATTACCTTTTCGGCCAGGTCTCCATCGACAAGCCGTTCGTGGACTGGAGCGGTAACTGCGGCAACCTCACTGCTGCTGTGGGCGCTTTCGCCATCAACAGCGGCTTCGTTGCCAAAGACCGGATTCCGGAGAACGGCACCTGCACCGTGCGCATCTGGCAGGCCAACATCAAAAAGACCATTGTCGCCCATATTCCCATCACCAACGGTGAGGTACAGGAAACCGGCGATTTCGAGCTGGATGGCGTAACCTTCCCGGCAGCCGAAGTGCAGGTGGAATTCATGGACCCGGCTGATGGCGAAGGCTCCATGTTCCCCACTGGCAACTTGGTGGACGACCTGGAAGTACCCTGCGTCGGCACTCTGAAAGCCACCATGATCAACGCCGGCATCCCGACCATCTTCGTTAATGCCGAAGACATCGGGTACAAGGGCACTGAACTGCAGGACGACATCAACTCCGATCCCAAGGCCCTCGCCAGGTTCGAGACCATCCGGGCCCATGGCGCTGTAAAAATGGGACTGATCCAGAACATCGAAGAAGCCGCCAACCGTCAGCACACTCCAAAAGTAGCCTTCGTGGCGAAGCCCTCCGATTACGTATCCTCAAGCGGCAAAAACATCGGGGCAGGGGATGTAGACGTTCTGGTCCGAGCTCTGTCCATGGGCAAGCTCCACCACGCCATGATGGGTACGGCGGCGGTGGCTATTGCTACGGCATCCGCTGTTCCCGGAACGCTTGTGAACCTCGCCGCGGGCGGCGGTGACCGAACCCATGTGACCTTCGGTCATCCTTCCGGCACCTTGCGTGTTGGGGCGGAAGCGAAGGAAGTGAATGGCCAGTGGACTGCAACCAAAGCCATCATGAGCCGCAGTGCGCGGGTTTTGATGGAAGGTTGGGTGAGGGTGCCCGGGAGTTAGTGTGAGGGCACCGTGACTTGCATGGTTTAAAAAGGCCGGGGTTAGCAGCCCCGGTTTTTTTGCGTCAGTTTAATTTACGCCTTTTTGATGCCGTCTTGCTTTTCACTGACCTTTTTAGTTCCAAAATAATTATAAAATCATTCATTTAAATATTTTTGTTCTAATTGAATCCATCCACGTTGTCACTGAAAATTACATAGCGCTTTAGGCGATGTATTTTTGCTTTCTGAATGTCGAATATCCTTACACCAGCCCTTCCGGAATAAGCGCGTCGTTTTTCTAAATGATTGAAAGTCCGGGAAAATAAGTTATTGGTATGGATGATGCTCTTCATTAGATACCGCTGATAGGCTTATTTGAATTCAAGCTCCAGCGTTCACAATCTAAGGAGAGATTAGTATGAAGACCTTATTTAAAAGAACTCTTTTATCATCTCTAATCGTACCATTCGCTCTGGTGGCGCAAACTGCCAGCGCGGATTTGATTACGGAATGGGGATATTCGGTAGAGAGCGAATTCTCAAACGTAACCCAGACCGAAGGCACCGGTAACGTTGTGGCGTCTGACTCAGACCGCAAGCTGTCATGGGGTACCGGTATCAATGGCGCTGGCCAGTCTTCTGTTTCTATTACTGATGTAAATGAAGCAAGTGGCCTGGTTACTAACGGGGATTTCGTCGATGGTGGGGTGTTTACCCATACCAACAATCCTCTGATTGCCTCGGGTGCTGCACTGTCCAGCTTTGATCTGACTTCAACGCTGACGCTCACACCGTTTTCTCCCGCTGGGCCTGCGCTGCCTCCGTCATCCACAACGTTCATGAGTTTCTTCAACGAAACCCTGAACAGCAGCGGAAACTGTGTGGACGACGCGCAATCAGTGTGTGATGACATTTTCACCATTGATAACTTCGATGAACTGGGCGCTGTGCCCAATGGTTCAGGCGGCTTCCAGTTCGCATCGTCGTTTATTCTTGATGACTACAAATATACGGTGTTCCTTGAACTGATCGGTCTGTCGACTCTGGACGATGACGCCTGTACAGCGGCGGGTGCTGACCCCGGTTGTGTTGGTCTCCTGACTCAAGAGGGGCAATCCAACCAGTTCGATACCCGGTTCAAGATCACAGCCGTAGAAGTACCTGAGCCAGGCACTCTGGCCCTGCTGGGCATGGGCCTTGCCGGGCTTGGACTGTCACGCAGGAGAAAAGCTGCGAAGGCATAACGTCTGAATGGTAACCCTGTTCAGATAGCAATGCCGGCAAAAAGCCTCCGCTGAAAAGCGGGGGCTTTTTCTATTCCAGGGTGTTCTTGAACTGAAGTCTGGCGTTATCGTGGGCGGCCAGGTTTTGCAGGCAGGTACCGTCCATTCTCGGTAATCAACGCCCAGACATCCGGGCGACGCTTCCTGATACGTTCGATCAATGAAGCTGCTTCGGTGAAAGCAGGTCGGCGAAGGCCGTGATATTCCAGCACTGGTCCCAGGTGATCAAATTCCACGCCAAATCGTTTTAACAGGCGCAGCTGTGCGGGCTCCATAACTGCCATCCAGTGAGTTATTCCATGCTTGACCGACATCTGGAGAATTGCCGTAAAAAGCCCGAGGCTGATGTAGGGCACAGCGCGTTTGCCATTCTCCGAATCACTGTAACAAGCGCCATCACTGGCACCGGATATGGAGTCTTTCTCGTTGAGGCGCCGGCGAAACTCCCGGCTTACCGACATTCGGGAGATTTCTGCAATCTCACTGCGTCGGGCGTTCGCGATTGCTTCCCGGGCACGCAGGCTCATTCGCGGAACACAGGGGCCTTCCATGGGAAAATCTGACTGATCGGGCGTGTCCTCCGCCATAATAAGACGAACGGTTGCCACGCCGTGCCCCGTTATCCGGTGGCGGATCAGAGCGTGGGCAGACCTGGCATCGTATGCGTCGTGTTCCTTTTTATCGAGAAAGCAATTGGGGTCTTCGAACGGTCGGTCGATGCAGTACACCTGATACCGAATCCCGAAAACCTCATTGATTTCCTCCGCGGAGTTTGCCAGCTCAACACTGAATACCGAATGGAAAATGTCACCGATGTCTTCGGCTGTTTGCTGGTTTCTTCTGTCTTCTTTTTCACTCTGCAAAGCTAAACTATTCTGCATTTTCCGGCCCTCATTTCTCCCTTTCGGGAAGCTGTTATTGCTATGATCCATGAAGAAAAAGTACCGTCTTACGTTCCACTGACGGCGTACTACGGGTATATCGAGGTAACAGCGAATCAGACCTCGGAATATCTGACCCTGGGCACGTAACGTCCGGGCGCCAGGATGAAATTTGGGTCAACGGCCGCTTTCAGCTGGCTGGCAAGTCTGGAGAATGCAAACCCCTCATTATCCAGCGTGCTCATTGCATCAATGCTGAGGCGGTAGGGCAGAAAACCCTCCTCTTGGCCCGCCCGGATCAAAGCGTGGTAACACTCGCTGGCCCGGGCTGTCGCGTCTGCGTCCCTGCGATCAAAGAGCAGGGGCACGGTCGAGTCGAAGCATCGGTCGTTCACTGTCGTCAATGTTATAAGGGGATTAATGCCGTACTGCGGGCAAATTCGCTCAATCATGTTGATGTATCGTCGAACGTCGTTCCCCCGTATTGGCACCAGGGGCGCGAACCAGATGAGCCCACAGCCATCCCGTGCCGGGTTTTTCGGTTGCCCTTGCTCGGGCGGAGTGCCTGAGCGCCAATAGGCCAGTGCCAATGCGACATCGTTGGGAGTGCCATGCATGATTTCCAGCGCTCCCGAGAGCGTATCGGCCATTCCTCTTATCCTGGTTGCCAGGCTGCCGGGCAGTACCCGTGCAACATTCCGCGCCAGGTTCACTCTTTGCCGGTTAATGAAAACAAGGCGGTCGGTCACCGGCCCCAGAAGCCTGCGCAGGGTACGCCGGGCCGCCCGGGCAACCTCTTTTGAGGCATAAATTGCACCGACACCACTCCAGGCAGGAACACCATGACTGTTGGCCAGCCTGTCCACCTCGTGGGAGGGCAGAACCCCATCAATCGCCTTGTGTTCCGGGAAAGGCGTCATCATCGAAAGCATGCGCTGGTTGTTGAGCAGGTTAATAGCCACAACGGACCCGCCCAGTGCCCGCAGTACCGCCCTCACAGTAGGCACCAGGGCTTCCAGTTTGGCGTCGTCTTTTGTGGAAAAGAAAAATGCAGTGACGGTTTCAGGTGCCGGCGCAAGGGCAATGGTTATATTCACAACCACGCCGAAATTCCCCTGGCTGAACAGCCCGTCAAGGTAGGGACCAAGGCCCCATTTGAAGAGCCCGTCCACCTCTGCGCCACCCAGCTCGCTTAGCGGTGTCCGGTAAAGCGTTCCATCGGGCAGGATCGCTTCTATCTTTGTAACCGCTGCAAAATGGTCAGTAATCGGTGTGATGCCATAACCGCGTTCAAGCGCGTTACCAAGAATGCTGCATGTGGGGCCTGCGCCGGTCACGGGAACCAGATAATTACCATCCTGCTGATCAAGAAACTCTCTCAGGGCGCCCTGGGTGACCCCTGGCTGTACTGTCACAACGCCCAGTTCCGGATCGAAACCGGAAATACGGTCAAGGCGGCTCAGATCAAGGATGACGCAGTCGTCTTCCACCGGGTTGGCACTTCCATAGCCCCAGTTTTTCCCGGTGCTAACGGGATAGACGGCAACCTTCCAGCGCTGGGCCACCTGCAAAATCCCCGCAACCTGCTCCTGATTTTCCGGGCAAAGCACTGCCGGAATCGAGCGTTTTGCTCCTGTGGTCGAGGCGCCATACTCTGATGATTCGCCTGCTGCCACAATTCCGGATTCACCCAGAATGGCGGTCCACTCTTCAATTGCAGATTCGGTAGCAGTTCGACTCACTGGCTCTTCCACGGTTTATCGGTATATTCGATGAATGGTTCGTTAAATTATGCTAATGGGGTGTTCATTTAACGCGGAAAGATTATAAGCGAGATAGCATCGGTTAAACCACGTTGTAGCATTACGACTTTGAAAATGGTCTACCGTAAAGAACCAAAATGCAAACAAACAGTTGCCGTGAAACCACAGAGATAAACTACAGTTCTTTATATTAAAACAAATTAATACGGCGTTATTCCCTATTCTGCTAACGAAGCTTAAGCTAATTATCGTCTGTGTCGTATGGGCGGTAAGTAGCTGATAAAACACGGCACATAGGATTTTCGTTAAGGGTTGGTCTTACGCATACAGGGATCAACATTTAACTCGCTGACAAAGTCGAGATAATAAATAACGTTGTCTTCCAAAAATCAAACGCTTATGTATTAAAACTATTACCGATTTATGAGTTTTTGCCAAATGTGTAAACAAATGGTTGCACATTTTTAAATTTAGGCGTCAGCTTTTTTTACAATCTCTTTTGTATTCTTTGGGGCTGGGTCTCCAGTGCGCTAGTCTGTCTCTGACTGACACAAAACTTAAGGAGCCGATGGCATGTCAGCAACATTCGATCTCAACGAACGCCCGGACTACGACCAACTCATTCAGACCATCGCCGATTACACCCTCGGTTACCGGATAAAGAGTAAAGAAGCGTGGAACACGGCCCGGAACTGCCTGATGGACACGTTAGGCTGTGGCTTGCTGGCCTTGCGATTCCCGGAATGCACAAAGCATCTGGGCCCGCTCGTGGAGGGCACCATCGTTCCCCATGGCGCCCGTGTTCCGGGAACTTCTTTCCGCCTGGACCCGATGAAAGCCGCCTGGGATATCGGTTGCATCATTCGTTGGCTGGATTACAACGACACCTGGCTAGCCGCTGAGTGGGGGCATCCGTCAGACAACCTCGGTGGTATTCTTGCGGTCTCTGATCACCTTTCCCAGAAGCGGGTGGCGGAAGGCAAAGCGCCGTTGACCATGAAAGACGTGCTGGAAGCGATGATCATGGCCCATGAAATCCAGGGTGTGCTGGCCTTGGAAAATTCCTTTAACCGGGTCGGGCTGGACCATGTCGTATTGGTCAAGGTCGCCTCCACTGCCGTTTCCGCAAAACTGATGGGCGCCAACCGGGAGCAGCTGCTGTCGGCTCTATCCCATGCCTGGGTTGATGGCCAGGCCCTGCGGACCTACCGCCACGCGCCAAATGCCGGTTCAAGAAAATCCTGGGCAGCTGGCGATGCGACATCCCGGGCCGTTCGGTTGGCCGATATTGCCATACGGGGTGAGATGGGAATTCCAAGCGCACTGACCGCTCCGCAATGGGGTTTTTACGACGTACTGTTCAGCAAAACCAACAAAGACCAGAAGCTGAAGCCTGAGGATAAACGGCAGTTTTCGTTGCCCCAGGAATTCGGCTCCTATGTGATGGAGAACATCCTGTTCAAGATTTCCTTCCCGGCGGAGTTCCACGCCCAGACGGCGGCGGAGGCGGCCGTAAAACTGCATCCGGAGGTTAAAGACCGGCTTGACGAGATCGAACGGATTGTTATCACCACCCATGAATCTGCCATCCGCATCATCTCCAAGCAGGGCAGGCTTGCGAACGCGGCGGACCGGGATCACTGCCTTCAATACATGGCGGCTGTGCCGCTGATCTTTGGCAGCCTGACGGCTGAACATTATGAAGACAGCTTCCATGAAGCAAACCCGGTCATCGACCAGATTCGGGCAAAAATGGAAGTGGTGGAAGACGAAGATTACACCCGTGAGTACCTGGAAGAGGACAAGCGTTCAATTGCCAACGCCATTCAGGTTTATTTCAGGGATGGCAGCAGTACGGAAAAGGTCGCGGTTGAGTATCCCATCGGACACCGTCGTCGCAGGAAGGAGGGGATTCCGCTGTTGGAAGACAAATTCAAAAACAACCTTGCCACCCGGTTTCCTGGCCAGCGCTGCGAGAAGATCTACCAGCTCTGCAGGGATCAGAAGGCGCTTGAAGGCACGCCAGTACACGAGTTTGTCTCACTGTTTGTGATTTGACGATGAAACAGTTGGTGTCAGTTTATTTTACATTGGCGAAATAGCCGGCGGTTTAAGTTAATGAAATTGCATCAGTTGTGGTAATGGCATGAGCCGTGCATTCAGTACTCCAGCCAAGATGAATTACATCAGTTAAATGGAGTACTGATATGAACAAGGCAACCACCCTTTTTGCAACCGGACTGCTCTTCAGCGCGTGTACCCTGGTTTCCGCGGCACCCATTCTATCCATCAGTGTTCAGGGGGAAAGCGCAGCCACCCAGGCTGAAATCGACTTCCTGGCAACCCTCGGTGGGAGTCATCTCACCGAAACGTTCGACGACAACACCTTTTATACCCCCGGTAATCAGGCCATTACCATTACCTCCCAGGCGGGTGTAGGCACCTTCGTCAGTGAGGAACCGGGTATCGGGGGGCTTTGTGATAGCGGCAGTTTCGATTGCACCGGGGGGCTGGCCGTTCTTGATTCGGGCACCTCGCCTTTCAACGGTCGCTATTCAGTATCCGGCAACAACTGGCTCGACAGCATGGACGCCAAAGAAATGAGCATTGGGCCTGCTGCGGGATACAACGCCATGGGCTTTTATATGACAGACCCCAACGATGCTGGCGGTCGGTTCTCGATTGGTGGTGTGGACTTCGATTTCAACGACATCTTCGAAACCGCCCTGGGTAGCGGCAAGATCTTTTATATCTCCATCTTTGACGCGGCGGGTCTTGGCAGTGTGTCCATCTTCTCCAATGACCCCGACGATGGCTATGGCCTGGACAACATAACCGTCGGCTCGGTTGCTGTGCCCGAACCTGGCACCCTGGCGCTGCTTGGTCTTGGAGTCGTTGCACTGGTTCTGGCCCGCAAGCGTAAACAACCCTGACATCAGATAAATAAAGAAAACCGACAAGCCGATTCCTCTGGCTTGTCGGTTTTCTTTACATTTTAGTAAGGCGGTATTGTTCGCTGTCGATTGCAGTTACAGAAATTTACAGTACACTGCTGTTCATATAACGCTGTATGTGAACGCACTGGATGCGTTGATTCATTGTTGTGAGCAGCAAAAGGAGTTGGCGTGGCCCACGTCAGATTGTTCAGACATTACATCCATCTTCCGTATGTCATCCTCGGCCTGATTGATTTCTTACTACTGGCTCTGGCTTTCGGCCTGACGGTTTTTTT